>Ga0268261_10002363_pt1 | contig 13487 bp, 5 predicted proteins | sample TergutNc150P1_FD_190353 | JGI IMG/M metagenome (GOLD analysis project Ga0268261, IMG submission 190353) | Nasutitermes corniger P1 segment gut microbial community from laboratory colony in Florida, USA - Nc150 P1 (SPAdes) (version 2) | ecosystem: Host-associated > Arthropoda: Insects > Digestive... | reverse complement strand
GGTAGAGGTCTCTGCGACGAGCTGATCACTCGTCCAGAGGAGTCCTACCGACTGTGCTGCGTCGTTTTGTGTGATCTAGAAACATCAAGAATGGGTGCTCCATATATATATGACATTAGTCGCCTAAGGGTTAATGTAACATTGTTTGGTACAGCAGTCATCAGGGCAATGTTTAAAATCATGTTTAGTGTTTGCATTAAATACTGGGCTTAACACCAATGAAAAGTACTGTTTGGACAGTGGTACTTACACACTAAGTGGAAAAATTTAAAAAGCCTTTGTCGGTCTGCCAAGTGGTGCAGTGTAGAACAGTTCTCTATATACCAAGGTGCATGAATGCAGGCACCAATATGACAAAGGTCAGAGTTGAAAAGCAGAATGGTGTTTCATTTTAATTGCTTTGTTAATGCAGCAACCAGACCAAAATGACATTCCAGTTCCACCAAAGGAGAAGAAGTTCAAAGGCTACTTTAAGATTGCACGGCACTATGGCTGGGCTCTCAACTATACGTTCTTCAAATTCAATTTTGACACGGTCATCATTGTTGAAGGTAAGACCATAGTGAAGAGATGGCTACACTTTTGATACTTATAGTGGGCGTGTTCTTTATCATATCCAAGTCTGTCACTCCATGTTCCTGTTCTTCATATGTAACATTGCCTTTAATTGTCAGTTATAACTTGTTCTTAGCACTGAAATTGAGAGTTGGTGTGAGAAACGCAGAACAATTAATAATCTAGAACAGTATTATATAGGTCTACTGCGGTGTTTTGTGGTTACAGATGGCACTTATGCTGTTGCTGATTTTACCCATGACACCATTTTCTTCAAAGAGTAGTGCATCCTCTTCCAAATATGTATCACATTATTTCTTTAGAACACTTATCCACAGGCTTCTGGTAGTGTTTTGTTGTATGGTACATGGTATTATATTTCTTCAGTGCCCTTATTTTGCATAAATTTCCTGATTTGGCAGAGGAATATATTTACTCTATCTGACTATAGGCTGTGCACTCCTAAAATGGTAGAAAATTTCAAATATTTAACTTCTGTGAACATTAATGCATTTTTTGTATTACAGGTTCTTGTTTCACATTAAAACGTGAACACTGTTCAGTGACTGGGTACACATATTTTTGATAAATTTTTTTCTTGGTTTGCAGTTGCAATTGCAAATCTGTCTTTTGGGCGTGCGAAAGATGAATGATTTCATGATGTTTGTGACTGAATGCACTAAAGAAAACCAGAATTGAGCTCTAGGGAGACAGTTCGTCATTGAAAACTTAAAGAGGTGGAGGAAACTAAAAAAAATGTATGAAAGTCACAGTATTCAGGTTATTTGGTGTTGTGGGTATACAATTCTGGACTTCCATTGTCAGATCTGAGGCTCCCTGGGTGCCCTTATTCCTGTCTCTGACGGACTCAGACTTTACAAATGTGGGGAATTTCTTTCTGTGTTATGGAGGCCAAATTAACTTGCTGGGTTCTTTGCCAGCCATTCTCAGCAGCCAGATTGTCACTGTCCAGAAGGATTAAAATGGTATGACTGGAGGCATTAGTTTCTATAAGGTACAGTAGATTTGTACATTGAGTGAAGGAATTAGAAATGTGACATCAAGATAGTTGGGTTAGTATCATTTGTTGAACATCTATAAGTGAGGGAAGGTGCTGAATAACGGGATTAGTAATTTAATTGTAAATAATAAATGTGCTTAGTATATAGTATAACCATACAATAATATTTACTAGGAATTCAGAATTAATGGAGATAACTTGAAGGTTTTCACAATGAAAGTTCATGCATTGTGCTACAAAGGTTAATAGAGTATACTGTGAGTCAAAGGCCATAAGAGCTTACTTTATGACTGGAGTTTTTGGGTGCACAGTACACTAGGCTGCACAGTTCATGCTTCTTACATAAATAGTATTTAATAAGTATTGTTGTATTGGAAATTTCAATTCTTTTTTTTTTCAGATGATCTTGACCTCGCACCAGACTTCTTTGAGTACTTCTTGGGAACATATCCCATCTTAAAGCGGGACCCCACATTGTGGTGTGTGTCTGCATGGAATGACAATGGGAAGGTTGGCCTAGTGGATGAAAATGCTCCTGACCTCGTTTACCGCACCGATTTCTTTCCAGGGCTCGGATGGATGCTGACAAAATCTATCTGGGCAGAACTGGCCCCAAAGTGGCCCTCTTCGTGAGTCCTGTCACCTGTTTTTAAATAACATTTCTGGAAACCAAAGTTTGAACTTAATGTGGCCAGCAATAAAACTACTGTCAAGTCTTAATTATTTGGTTATCTATTATCTAGCTTTCATGTTATTATTGCATCAGTGCTTGCTTTTTCATTTTTCAGAAGTGTGCATTTTTATAAATGCAGATGCGTGTCAACTAGGTTTTCAGGCTTCTCTTGTTTTGAACATCCATTGTGAGGTGGGGGAGGGAACAGAAGATATTGTCTAACGAGTAGTGGAAATTGGGGAAGAGCATACCACAAACCAAATGTTTCATGTTTGCAGAGTTGTGTGTTATGAGGCTGAATGTTTACCCATAGTGGTGTAGGGGACAAGTAAGCTACATCTGACCCCTGTAAAGTACTTGCATCCAGTTGTTACAACCATAGTCCATCCCATTGTTCATGTGTTTTATTTGTTCTGTACAGTCACACTTTCTGACAAACATGTATGTCCATGAAATAGGTGTTTATCATTTCCTTGACTGAAACAACTAGTATGGGAATTGGGAACAGAAAAATAGAAACTGTCGAATGGTAATAGTGGTAATTCAGGTAACTGATTAAAATACTCTTTGCATTGACTCATGTTAGAAGGCTGAGGATTAGTAAGAAGTTCAGGGGCAGGTGTGCTTATGTCTCATCATTGTAAAGTTTAATTATGAAGTGAATTGTGTTGTGTAGGTACTGGGATGACTGGGTGAGGCAGCCTGAGCAGAGACGAAACAGGGCTTGCATTCGTCCTGAAATATCCAGGACAAGAACATTTGGCAAGATAGGAGTCAGCAAGTAAGTTTTGTGTGTGTTGAAATGTTGAAGGGTGCTTATTTGGATAGTTTTTGTTTGCTGTGTATGATTTATGTATGTTTTGATTGTGACAGGTGAGGTGTTCATGTTTAACACTCAGTGACCACGGTCATTTCAGTTGACGGTTTAGTCAGTTCTTATTGACAGAGTAATTACTGTGAAATGTTTATATTTGTCATTTGAATTTTAAATTTATGAAAATTTTGTATTTACAAAATATTTTTTATTTTCTACTTGCTTCCAATTTACTAATTTATTGTGAAATTATAAGTTTACAAGTAAGAACGTCTTAATTTCCTCATGCTCAGTTACACAAAATGAAAATATTTTCAGAACTAGGATGTGTGGCCTGTAAACTTGTAAAATGAACTTTTTTTTTTAATTTGGATAAAATTGGAAAGGTAAATGCTTTTGCCTAACAGAAGATGAAACACAGTCTGTAGCTCAGCTTCTCTAGGTTTTTGACAGGGGTCTTATACTGTGTATTTTCCCTGGAGATTGTCCATTGTCTGGAGGTGGTATGTCTGCAGTGTATTGTAGGTTAGGTCTCTCTTTTTCAGCAGAGAGAAAATAAGTGAGGGAGAGTAGAATATTGACCCCATCAGGCTTGTTCAATAAAGCTTATTCTTTTTACATGGCCCATAATAATTTGCTAAACAATGAACATTGTGCAGGAAACATTCTTACCTTATGAATCATGTAACATGTTATAAAGGAGGTTATTTTCATCTTATTCTGACATTTCCTTGGACACTTAGTCCATTGGGTCTTCTAGAGCAAGTAGTTACTATGTTTCATCAAGTCCCAGGTCCAGGGCCATGAAAATAGTACGTGACTTTCAGTGGGTGGACTGGACCATTGCTGCATTTGTGGTATAGGGGGCAGGTTCTCTTTCAGTTGTGTTCATTCTCATGTCATTAAATGGACACCATAATGACTGAGTTCCTTGTTATGTTGCAGTGGCCACTTCTATGAGAAACATCTCAAGTACATAAAACTTAATGAAAAGTTTGTGCCTTTTACAAAGAAGAACTTAACATACCTTATGAAGGTAAGCAGTTTGTAACGTTCGCAACAATCCTGGTAGATGTAGCGCATGATAGTGTTAGGAGTATGAATGTATGAACAGCTAATGTTTTAATTGTCTTTATATTTACATTTTCCAACTTGCTGTAATTTGTTGTGTGGAAATCTGTGGGGTAATACTGAATTCTTTTGCTAATAGAGAACCCTGTTAGTGGGATCTAATGCTTTTGCATTATTTGTACATATGAAAGGAAGGTTTATGATTGAAGTGTTTATGTTATTCACTTTTGGATTATATAATTACTCTCTGCTTGACAGATGGCTTTAATTGTCAAGACAGTCATAAAATGTACTTACTTTCACCTGTTAGAAACTGTCGGTATCTGATACATTATGGTTTATGGATAACAGTGTGACAGCTGTGTTCAGGGTATTTTTGGTATGCAGATGGTAAAGCAAATGAATGATGTTAGTGATTGTGTGCAGGATAACTATGACGTCCAGTTTGTGAAGCAAGTGTATGAGAGCCCGGTGGTTACATACGAGGAGCTAAAGAGTGGCTCCATTGTAGCAGAAGGTTCTGTACGCATCCCTTACCATACAAATGACATGTACAAGAGAACAGCCAAGATGCTTGGCCTGATGGATGACTTCCGGGTGAGTGCTGGCATGCAATTACCATTTCCAAATTTTTCTTTCATATTTCACTCCAGTCACTAAGTTCATTGTCAGACATACTTCCATTTCTCAGCTTTGTTATAATTACAGTGAAGCCCTGTTCAGATGGTTGTGGAAAAATTCAAGCAATTTGGCTTATGAAGTGGGAGAATGAGGGTAGGCCTGAAACCATTATTTTGTAATTGTGTAATTTAATTGTAATTCACCTTCCTAGAATATTATTCTATATAAATTCCGCAAAAAAATGATCAGTTTTCACCATCGTATGACATTACCTTCGTCAGTGATTTTATCACAATCATGGGCACAAAACAACACATATTTTTCTGAGCACGAATAATAAAGTAACAGCCTGTTTTTGCAGGAACTGTTCCACAAATAGTGCTTCTGTGTCAGTATATGTAGCTGTTTTCATCTTTTTCTGGCTTGGCTGTTCGGTTACACACTGTGTACTGTGTTCTAGGTTGACAATTAAATGCCAAGTACTTAAGCAGTTTTTTTTGGAGGAATGACATTTTACATGGCACCTGTCTTGTGTGTAACATGCAGTTTTTCTCGTACTGACAGCAGCTTATGTTTTTATGCTGGTTTTTTTATGTAGGCAGAGTCATCACATGTTCAGCAATTAATGACACGAGATGACAAAAACAGTATACACCCAGTCAGTAGAAATAACCAACAAGATGCAACCTTGTAATAGAATTTATTATTCCAAAGTTTATTGAAGGCTCACCATGTTTCGAGCGGCATACCGCTCATCATCGGGAGCTCTAAACTGTATTTGCAGCCTCTGGTTTATATACACATGTGGTGACCAGCTGTTGTCAAGCCTTGACAACGGCAGGTCACCACGTGTATATAAACCAGAGGCTGCAAATACAGTTTAGAGCTCCTGATGATGAATAATAAATGCTATTACAAGGTTGCATCTTGTTGGTTATTTTTACTGACTCATACTACAATGCACGAATCGATGAATATTAAAAGTACACACACAATTTGAAGTGAACACAATTGTTACAGAAATTTTGTACATGGGATATTTCAGATTGTTGAAATTAAAACAGTGACAGTCACATTGCACCTCATAAAATTCACACCTCTTTGCTTTGTTGACTGCACGTGCACCATGAAATATATGTGTTGATGGAAAGAGATGGCAATGCCGTCAGAATGCAATATTGTTTCTTGTCACAGTTTTCACAAATTAACAGTCAGTTACTTGTCTGTGCCTCTGGTCTGTGGTGGAAACAAACTGGGAGATAAACCTTTTTAAGCTGAGGGTCTTATTTTGTCACTGTACTTTGGGAGCAGATTGAACAAATCACTCTGTGGGGAAATTGTTTAAGAATAAGGTGTAAAATATGTATTAAAGGGGTAAAAATTCATTGTGTTGTGAACTGTTTGTGCTTCTGAGTTGAGAAATCCTTTTAAGGACAAAATATATTGAAAGGGCAGTGTGTTTGTTAATCTTTGGGGAAAATTTAGGTATTGAATTGTTCCAATGTCTTAGCGTGAGAATTCTTGTTAAGTAGGGTTCATCACCGTCATTTTAACTGTAATACATTTTTATTTGTTTACGGTTTATTTTATGACACTGTTGGGATTGCTGACTCTTCAGCATCAAATATAAGTTGACTGGAAAGGATTTGTAAGGAAGTGAGTGGTTTAATTGATGTAATTTGCTAACAGTTTCTTGGAGAAACTGAGGAGAACCGTGACATCACTTTGTCAGGATAGCTGGTGTCATGGCTGAGACTTGAACTGAGCACCTCCCAAGTAAAAGTTCAGAGTGTTACCACAACTACAATGAGCTTGATCAGAATCAATATTGATATGTTTTCTTACTTCAGTTTGGTCGTGTGGCCGCATATTTATCCAGTCTGTAATGGAGAACTTTCGTTAAAATTATAATATTTAAAGATAATTAAGAATGAGAGTATCTTAAGTATTTGGGCTTACCCTTATTGGTATGTGTTCTGTGTGTGGTGCAGAATGAGATTGTGTTAAGGGACCCTTAGTAGGTCACGTGTTGTGTAAGCAAGCTGGTATAGGGAGTTTATGTCAATGACCTGTTGTTCCGCGATCAATATATTATGCTGGTGAAATGCTTGCATACAAAGTGTCTCCCAACAGTTCATTTTTGTACCTTTGTTACATGGTTTTAGTAATTTCAGTGTTTGTTCTGCCGGGCCATATTCATGTCTGTTGTTTAATGTGTGCAATATGTATGCTAAGGTTGGGCTGTTAGTTCTTATATAGTGTATGTGTTCTTTGTGCCTTATGGTTATTGATCTTCCAGACTATTTTAATAACCAGAACTTTAGCAAAGCACAGCAGTAAGCTCCCTGAAGATGGTTTGTTACCCAAAACATGTAGGAGCATTTTAATGTAAAATTTTAATGTAAGTTTTAATCTAGAATAATCTAGCTGTGCATTCAGTTGGATAAATAAAAAAAACTTGGTAATATCAGGATGCATGGTACGACTGTGGGGAAAAAAAAATGATAAGGATACATTAAAGTTGAGCTGTGCTTGTGCTTTTGTGTCCAGATTTTACACCTTATAACTTTATTCTGTATTCTTATAATAGTTTGGGAAAAGTTCAACAAATGTATCTGCTTGTACCTTTGCACAGTCCTTTGAGTCATTAGCAGTTGTGCAAGAACATCTGCAGTCTCCCTGTGTCACTTAGGCCATCTGTGATATGTGACATAGCACAAGCGTGTAATATCCACATAAGTAAAACTTATTGATACTCAGCCACACTTCATTGAAGTATTTCCAAGTAGATATACAGCTAAATACTTGTTGTTACTCTGATCTGTTGTTAAGTTTTATGGAACAACATTTTTAATTTTCTGTAGAAAGTGAATTTTATTTATCAGCACATTTCCTTGGTGTCACTGTACTGTACGGTGTGCTTTGATTGCAGAGTGGAGTCCCCCGCACTGGTTACCGAGGTGTTGTGAGCTTCATGTATAAGGGGCGCCGTGTTTACCTGGCACCAAGTGCAAATTGGAAAGGTTATGATCCTGGGTGGAGCTAGCACCATGACCACCCAAGGACCACCATTAGTTATGTACATATGTGATTGTTTTGGCACATACACCATGCTGACATACAGGATGTGTCTGTGCCTTCCCCACAGAACAATTTGGTCCAGTATAGAGCTTCAGGAATGTGATTGATGGTTATGTCTGATTTGTTAGGTGCTATGCCCTGCTTTATTTTGATTAACTGCTAACTGCAGTATCAGCAACATGTATATTGTATGTCTGGATGCATGAGCTAGAGAAGCAGCAGCTGAAACCCTGAAGGACTGTTTAACTTTTCCATTTTAGGACAATATTATAGCCAGCTCTTAATTATTGGACTGTGGATTTGATATTAACCCTCAGCCAACTAATGTCGTCTATCTGTGGAGCTCCTAGTAAAGCCAGAAATGCCAACATTATATATGTATGGACCTACGTTTGGCAACGCTGAAAGCCGTCTCTTTCTATTTGCTGCACGATGTTTCAACACTGTATCAATTCAGAGGGGTTTCCTATGTCATATTTGTGTATGTAAACAATTTGTCAGCTACCAAAGTTACCCTAATTAGCCATGAATGCACAAGTGTCATAAGTCTTTGGAACGTATTGTGCAGTTCAGTCTTGCATTTAGTTAATGGAATATTTGGGTCTGGGTCATAAAACTATGTTATTTCAGTAAACACAGCCGGGTATGTGGGTAACGGTTGTTAGGCAGGGGGAAGGAGCATTTTTCCCAACTGCTTTGCAGAAGTTGGGACTTGTGTCAGTTGATAGTTTTTTTGTCAACACAGTAGTCGCACTACAGTTTTCGTCAATGGAACGTGAAATTTCTCAGGATCGTCTGCTGTCTCCAAATCAAATACGAGAAATCGTAATGGATTCAGACAGCGACAATGAGAAATATTCTGCTTCTGAAGACACGGAGGACGACGAGCCACGCCACCTTCGCTCTGACATTACAGATGGGACATACAGTTCAAGGCAGACTGGAGGACTACTGGACGAAAATGGAACAGCTTCGCACTCCATTCTATGGACAAATGATGGCACGTGCTAGGTACTATCACATACTACCCTTTCTACATTTCACAGACAATAATAGGAATGGAGTTGACAGAACAGATGACAGACTGTGGAAAATACAAGACTTATTTGAAATTATAAGGACGAACTTTTCAAAATTTTACAACCCTTTTGAACATTTGGCAGTAGATGAAATCATTGTGAAATTCAAGGGAAGGATAGTTTTCAAGCAGTACATCCCAAAAAAATGCAAACGTTTTGGCATCAAAATGTTCAAACTATGTGACTCTACAGGATATACATATAACATGAATGTTTACCTAGGTAAAGACAGACAAAGGGCGGCACAACACCTGACAGCAACCCACGCTACAGTGACTAATCTGACAAGGGGTGTAGAAGGATTTGGACATAAACTGTACATGGACAACTTTTTTTCCTCCCCTGACCTATATGATGACTTGGCCCAGAAGAAAATTTTCTGTTGTGGGACAGTTAGGCTACATAAAAAGGGCATGCCCAAGGACCTCAAACCCAAGACACTGAGACTGAAACATGGTGACATTCGAGTAAGGACCAGGGGTGACTTGACGGCTGTGGTGTGGAAGGACAAGAGAGACGTGTGCCTCCTGACAAACCCCAAGCAGCGGCGATGTCGTGTGTGTTCAACGAGGGGCGTGACGCAAATCGTGTTATTCAAATGTGTGAAGTGTGACTTGGCGCTTTGTGTGGACCGAAGTTGTTTTGAAGATTACAATACAAAAAACAACCTTTAAGACATCTTTTCGTTCGTTCTCCGTGGAAACTGTTGCAGCCTCGACCAGAATGTAAGTAAAAGAACATGGATATTTACAACTTTTTTAGAAACATATGTTATTCATTACGCAATAAGGACATTACAGCATTTTTAAGGCATTCTGAACAATGTCTGATTCCTTCCCCACAAATTGCTTTTTGTGTCACAAATTTATCTCGCTTAGTTCTCGAAATATTCAAGTTTTTCGAAAAGCATGCGCAAAATTTAAATACCCGCAGAATAATTTGGCGAGCTGGGATTTACAGATGGGTTTGAACATGGTATGCTAAGGGTTAATTATGTGACATGTAAGTAATCCTGAGTTTCTTAGTCTTACTGTTTTTTACAAGTATGCCATGTCATGGTAAGTTTATTCTTCTGAGTACTAAAAGTATCAGCTCTAGTTAACAGTAATGAGATTCTTTATGTGGACACTTGTTTAAAAGTGATAATAGAAATGATCATTACGCTGAACAGCACAGCCTATAGGTAATGAGAGATTATAAAAATAAAGGGTATGCATTATGTTATGTGTCTGAAAGAGATGGAAAGTTAATTTTGCCTTCAGCTAGAAAGTAGTGGTTTTAACAAATTAGAGCATAAATGACAAGCTGTCCTTTAAATTACAGTAGGTTTCAGGTAAGATGGTCTCCATCATGCAGGTCCTATGTATTTTCTGTCTTCGTTTCACTGCATTTGGGAACTCTGTGTCTGGAATGAGTATGTAGAAGTAAGAATGGGAAGTAGGCACTGAAAATAATGGCACACAAATAATGACACACACACACAGAGTGAGACTTGGATTTTATGTTCCTTGAATCTGTTTTTCTTGATTTTTGACACATTTTTATCAGTCCTGACAAATCTTCTGTAAGAACAGTCTTATTATTACTGGAATATCTTTGTTCCTTCTACCTAATTCTACAATAATGTGTTCATGGTGAACATATATAGGCCTGTTGCTGTCATAATTATTTTCAATTTAGAATCGGGAATAAAGGATTGCTTTTTAGTTACCATTTTTTATTTTCGGTATTGTCTTTGTGTACTTTTACTATTCTGTGGTTTCAAGTTTGTGTTGGAAGGGCAGGGCTGTGCTCCACTACTGATGCCAAAAATCTGTGGTAACATCTGACTTTTAGTGTGTCGTGAGTGCAAATTGCATTCTGTGATAGTGTTGCTCTCTGAATCAAGTGCAGATTAACCTTGCCAGCATTTTTATGAGTACTTTAATTTCTTTTGACAGTTTTTCTTCATTATGATGGAACCAAAGAATAAGAAAGCCTTCTGTGTTCAAAATAAAATGTACATTCTACCACAAATGGATGATGATAAGGAAACATGTTGCACCGACTGTCAGATTTGGAATTGTGCTATTAATGTTGATCATTACTGTTAAAAACACGAAAGACAATGAAAAGTGTTGCACTCATTGTGGCAGGTTACCTGGTCAAATGTGGCTATTTTTTAATGACAAGTCAAACTGTAATTTCAGATTTACATTTTTTTAATTCCCCATTGAGCTCAATATGTGTTAGGTATCAGGGGTTTTAAAATTGGAAACTGCTTTTTAGATACTTATTTCTGAACTAAGTTTGTAAAAACAGATGAGAAAAATAGTGTTTGTTCCTGTACTTACAAACAACATGCCTTCCAAACCCAGTTTACAAGCTGAATGTTTTCCCATAAAACCTGATGTAATAAGCTCTGTTCATATTCTTATGAACAAAAGTTACTGTTATTTAGTGTACAGTGTACAAAAGTGCTCTGGAACACAAAATATTATATATATATATAACTAAGACTGTCAAAGTTATTTTGTAGGGAAGTAGATACCTCTTGTAACGCGGTTGACAGGGTAGTGTTTCTTGGATACTTACAACTGTAAGAGAACAATTTGTGCTTGCAAAGAAATAGGAAGTTTTCATAATTTTTATGCTTTATCTGTCCAAGAACAGTAATTGAGAGTTGGCTGTTTGTTTTACAGGATGCATTTTCAAACAAAAGTTATGCAGTCTTTACTTACTGCATCAAGATGTCATGAGAGTTCCCTTTTTGTTCAGCTTATCCTGTAGCTATTTAATTGATGCCATCGTTTTATGGTTAACGTAAAATGATTTTGTCAGTAATGTTAGAGAAGAACTGGTATTGAATGACCTGTTTGTAGTGACTATCCGGGTGTGCACTAATATTGTGTGTTTCAACACTGAAGGGGGTGAAGTAAAGTTCAGACATAATCTTAGGCTGTAAGATGGGATGAACAACTGTCCAGAGCAAAGGCTTCTGAACGCAGATAAATGGGAACTTACTTCCATTTAAGTTGGAATGCATTTCTTGTATGACTGTTATACTTGCATTTATTACATTTTTGTGATTTACTACTGTGGTGGCATAGCTAGTTTTTTTTGGTAGCTGGGTTAAGTAATCACAGCGACTGCCCCAGAACATTTATTGAATTTCCATGTGGTGGGCTCAGTAATTTGAAATTGTAGAGAGCAGAAAATAATTTTTTTTTTTCATTTGAGATATTTATGTTGGTGCCAGATTTACTGCCCCTTCACCTCTGCTGCCTGGGACAGCCACACCAGTTGCTCCCCTCCCCCCCCCCCTCTCTCTCTCTCTCTGAAGCTGCACCCATGATATAATCAATCTGGTCATTGCTGCTGCTGTTTAAAATATCTTTATACATACTAGTCCATAGAACATCAGTAATTTTAGCTTTATTTCCTTAAATTATATTTTATTTGATGTGAACTAAATTAAAATTTTCCTGCAATTGGGTGCCTCTTCTTACTATAGTATGAAGGTGAATATACTAGTCATTACACCAAGGTGGTGCATATGGGATTCTTTTGCTTGAGAAGTATTAATGTTACTTTCCTAAACTGAATACTTCCAGATGAACTTGTAACTCATACAGGCTCCAAGGAGGCAACAGATTAATAATTAAAAATTAAACTTGGCAAATACATACCTTTATAGCATTGTTGGTGACTGGGTTACATAAGATGTTAGGAATGGTTTCTGTCCACATAGAGACATTTGGACACAACACTGTATGTATGTGAATGTTGCAGGCTACACTGCAAGGGAATTGTAGTACTTTGGTTCAGTGTCCTTTTTCAGTTTGACAGCAGTGCATGGTTTGTTTTTAAACACCCTGTACCCTTCAGCAGATTCTGCAGGAATAAGCCCAGTGAAATTATATTCAGAAACTTGGATGGCAGAAGTTTTTGCAAGATGCAAAATATTTTGCAGTTTGTTATTATTAATTTATGGCTTCCTGCAAGTGAGTCTTTGTGTAGAGTAAGAGGTTGTGTCTGTTCACTGAATGTGAATGTGTTCTATTAAATTATATATTGATAGAGATGTCTCTAGTGGCATGTGTTCAAACCATGTTCCAGTAAAATTGGTCAGTCGTTGTACATAGTGTTGATGTTTATAATTAATGAACAAATTGAGGTAGCTAACAATGGGTAAAATTCTGAATTTGCTTGTAAACAGTGAATGGGGGCATTGATGTCAGTGTGGAATATGTTGCAGAAGTGGCAGCATAATGTCTGTTATGTCTGTGTATTGAGTTTGACAGACTTTGGCTGGGAATTGAACTTGTGCTGTCAGACTTGCTTGCCTAATATTCTATTTCAGACACAGGGCAATCTTCATCTGACAATTTACATAAGATACAGAGATTGCATTCACTTCAATAAACGAATGCACATGTGTAAACTCAAAGTGGTTGCAGAGGTCACTATTAACCCTTTAAACCCCGAATTAAATCCCATCTGCTATTTGCTGGCTTTATTAGGAGCTCACCATTTTCTCCACGTTAGCAGGATAAGGGTTAAATTATTAACCTTTAGGCTACTAATGTCATA
>Ga0268261_10002362_pt1 | contig 13489 bp, 10 predicted proteins | sample TergutNc150P1_FD_190353 | JGI IMG/M metagenome (GOLD analysis project Ga0268261, IMG submission 190353) | Nasutitermes corniger P1 segment gut microbial community from laboratory colony in Florida, USA - Nc150 P1 (SPAdes) (version 2) | ecosystem: Host-associated > Arthropoda: Insects >... | reverse complement strand
GGGGGGGGGGGGGGGAGTAGGTAAGCATTTTAACCTCCACCTTTGGCCACTTTACTCTGGAGAATGAGGTCCTAACACCCACTGATATGAAGGCTGGGGTGGGGGTGCGGGAGCAAAGTCTGTCTGCAAGTTTCAGAAATACAGAAAAATCTCTAGCCCTCATCAGGGATTGAACCATGATTACCTGTTTGCCTAGCCCATAGTCTAGACATTATGTCAGGTCTGTATGTACTACATGCATTTGGTATTTACATTCAGCATGTTACCCTAAGGAATCAATATCGATTGGAGGTGTTTATAAGAAATTTTCAGTGTAAGATGGACAAAAAAGAGAACGCCAGAGTTAATTACACAATGAGGACCTTCATGATTTGTGTGATTTGTCAGATATTATAAAACCAGTAAGGATGAGATGGGCAAGGATTGTGGCATAAATGAATGATTGAGAAACGCATACACTCTTGACGGAACATATCCTGTTGTACTTGTAAACTCAAATAAAAGGTAGTAGATCTTCAATCAAAACACAACATATATTTCCCCACTCTAAAATAGCTGCATGTTTCGGCTTGAATAATACTTCATTAGGCTGATAATTGCAGGTGAAATGCAGTTACGTATGGTATTTTGTATTTGTTATGGGATCCCACATCACATAAATGTCGTTAACATGGAATTGTAATATTTTCATTAGTTACTGATACAATTTTATTGCAATAAAATTTAATGTAGTGATATTTATGCAGTTCTTCACTCCCCTTTTGCTTCCTTTTGCTCAGATCTAAGCACTTTGTTCACAACTCTTGTCAGAAACCATTTACACAAAGTGAGGTAGTGTTCATTCATTATACTGATTTACATAGCATTCATCAGGTGTCAGGGAGAGCATGAACCTAAGTGTGCTGTTGTGTTCAGCTAATGACACCATTTACTAAAAACATGGATCTCTGGTTTGCTGTCCCTCTGCCTTTGCTATAGAGATATTTTTAAAAAATAATGACATATATGGCGAAATTTCTTGGGCAGCCCATTTGCAACAGTCTGCTGGCTAGTGACTTGTTTTTGTGGGGCTATTTGAAAATCAGAGGAATTTAGACATGTTTGGCACACCTACACAATCTCAACTGAGGCGTTCTGAAGAAATAAATTCCAGATAACCTGTCATATCCACATAATGGAAAGTGTGAGAGCCAAGTCCATCAGTACATAAATTTTGTTGGACAACTCGTGGGTGTCATTTTTATAAGTGACTTTGTTTAATGTTCTTCAATAATGGAAAACATTTGTCTTTCAATTCACATTTTTTTAAATACATTTTAGTAAACAATGGTTGACTAGCACATGTTTAAATATGTTGAATGAATGCTACCTCACCCTGTGTGTATCATTTCATTATGACAAAAGATGAAGGTTCACGTGTGCATAAAACGGTATTTAAATTTCAATATTTCTGTCATGGAGGTGGATAAGAACATAAAAGATTTGTGATCTTAACAGCATTCACTAAATTTAACCTGTTGCTTGAGTAATGTAAATTTGGTTTATTACTCTCGGTCCCAAATACGTCAACTTCGTCACATGTTCAGAGAATTCTGTCCTGCATCTTGGATGTGAGATGCGAGAGCATACTGCTCTGTCAGATGACGAAATAAGCTTCTCTTGCATCAGCAGTTGGTAGTACCTCAGCAGTGCTGTAGTAGGTCTGAAAAATTCATAGAATAGTAACCGTTTGCAATAAGGGACACAGTGGTCAAGGTTTGCCAGTGCTTAACATTATGCAGATGGCACTAGTGTGTGAACACTCATTGCTTTTCTTAGAGAATGAGTTGGGTTTAAAACTATGTTGCCACATCCACCTTGATTATAGTCTGTGGTTGTGACATGTTTCTTTTTTCCAGTACTCAAGAATGCACAGCAGCTACAGACAGGAGGGTGGAGGAGTAAAGAGGGGACACCTCAAGAAGACAGATCAAGCACAATCACAAGATACAAGAGGTAGGATGCCCACCACCAGCCATAATCGAGTGTGGAGGCGTAGTAACTCAGAGGCCAGGGTCCACCAGTACCTGTCCCCTGGAGGGACAGAAAACAAAACCTTGCAGAGCAGGAATCATGAAGGGGTCACACCTCCTGAAATTGGAGTATCACAGCACCGAGTATGGCAAAGCAGCTCAAAGGATAGAACCCACCCCCCTGGACCCAGAGCTTCTCAACACAGAGTGGGGCAAAGTGGCTCAGAGGAAAGCACACACCAGCAAGGTGCTGCCCCTACATCTCGAGCACTGCAACACAAACTGAGGCAGAGTGACTCTGTGGATAGAACCCACAAACATGGCACAATCCCCACCTCTGAAGTGTCACAGCAGAGACTCTGGCAAAGTTGTTCAGAGGATAGGATTTCCCAGCAGGGCCTAAAAGTGTCAGACCCACGGGGTGGAAGGGTGACAGTGGGAGTGGTGATGAAGCAACTAGCTGAGCTGTATGAAGGTCATTTGGACGCAAGTAAAGCTGCTGATCTAGTGCAGGTATGCACCCCTAACTTTCTGCAGGAGCTTGAGGCATTCATCTGCAGTACTGCACCTGATGTGACCTTCTTCAGTGATTTGGCAACCTTCTGCCGCAGTGCCTTTAAGTTTCTGCCGAGCAGTGTGTGTGTTCGTTTTCAGCACACATTAATGACCTCCCTTCGGGCGGTAGAAAAGCTTAGCAATCCCACACTTAAAGATCAGTTTGCTAGGCTGCAGGAGAAACTGGTGGAGCATGTACACCTGATCCGGGAGTTGGATACCAGGGTTGCCCAGCAAAACTTCCGATCTGTACCTGTGCTGCCAGCACAGGCAGATGCTTTTTTGTCACCTCTGAATGGCCTCAATATTTCTATGTCCAATGCAAAGGAGCAGTACTTGTCAGAGCTGTTCTTCTCACTGTATGAAGTCTTCATGGGCCATATACGTGATGGCATCAGGAGTTTCCGTGACACTCAACACACACCAATCCAGCCAGCAGGTGATATACAATTCTGTCAGGGTGTACGGTTTATCAGCCCTGTTTTGATGACTAATTGCCTTTGCCTGGCCATCAGCCTCACTGCAGCATGTCGTCTCCGTGTTGGAACACTTGTCTGTTTTAGTTGTGATGGCTTCCGATCACTTTTGTTTGCCACTGTTAAATACACAGATGGTCAGATCTTGGTGCAGCTGTGTGGTAGAGGACACCAAGTTAATGAGCAGCTGTTTGAGAATGAGTACATGATGGCCAACAGTGGGCTGTTTGCAGAGCCCTCAGTCAGTGTGCTGTTGACACTGCAGCAGCTGCAGGAAGTACCATTGCACTATTACCTAGTTGAGGGTGGCACAGTGCGTGGGCGGAAGCATCATATGCAGGAGCAGCCTGACTTGGACTTGCTGCAGCGTGAGGCCCTCAGCCATGCTCTCACTCAGGAGTTGTGCCTGGTGCTGGGACCCCCAGGCTCAGGAAAGACACATGTTGCCTGTGCAGTGGCACGTAACACAAGCTGTCCAGTCCTTGTAATCTGTAAGTCACACAGTGGGCTGAACACATTCTTGCAACGCCTGGCACCCCTCACTGTCATGCTACTTCCTAACAATCCAAAACACCAGCAGAACAAGGAGAGGAGGGAAACGCAGGTACGCAAGTATTCAATTCTGGTGCACCTTAGAAAGCTGGAACTTGATCTTGCACTTCTAGCAAGTAATGGCGGTGTAGTGGCGCTAGAATCATTCCGGGAGAGTGGTGTGGTGTGTGATCCACACTTTAGCAGTTTTCTGCGGCAGCCAGACACTACCAGTGTTTATTACAGCTGGCTTATAGATGAGACAAGTCCCCATGATGTACATCCTGACCCTCGCAGCCTTGTAGCATTCTGTGGTGCTGTTCCTCACACTGAGGACACTGAGTTGTCTGCTGTGCAGCCTTCACTCAAGTGGGCTGAATGCTTGGAAAACGTGGAAAAGAAGCGTTCTGAGGTGAACGCTTACATCAATAAGTTGCAGGAACGTTGGGGAAATGGAGAGGATGTGACAAAAGAGGTGCACACGCAGAAGGAGTTGTACCGTCTTCTAGCCTTTAAGTTGAAGCGACTCAAGACTCGGCTGACAGAGACTTGGCCAAGCCATAGACTGAAGACTTGCCATGATGTGTGGAAACTGAGACCAATTGAACGCTGGGGACTGTACTTTGCATGGGTAGCAACACTGCGTGCACAGCTATTGGGCAGGTTGGGAAAACTGCAGCATGAGCTCACTCTGGAAGACAGGAAGCTTGAACTAGTAGATCAGCGGATAGACCTGAAGGCTGCCAAGCAGGTGTCAGTGGTTGGTGCAACAGCAGGGGAGGCCACAAGGCTCAGGTCTGTGCTGGAAAAGCTGGCGCCTACTACAGGTATGAGGCAATGTGTTCAATATGTGTGAAACCAGTGGGCCTATTTTAATCGGTTCTATCCAGTTCACATTACCAAAACAGTTTGCAGTGATCCATTTGACACTCAAAAGGAATGAATGCACGTAGCATGGTGCCTGCCCCTCGTAATAACCTAATGAACTATGTGACTGATGTTATGAAACTTCCAGTGGAGGATGATATTACATCCCACTCTTGGTCATGTATTTCACTTCTTTGGAGATGGAGGTGATGGAATAAAGGGTGATAGATGGCATAGTACTAGGGTTTAAATATATATTATGGTGATGTCAGAGGTTGAACACAAAATGTAATGGCAAGGAGAAAAGTACATAAAATATTACATTCCCTTCCCAAACAAAATTGCTTTTCTGTCCCTAGTTTCTTATTTCCCTCTGCCTGTTGTTTATTGTGTACTGGACTAAAATGTCACTGGCATTTATTTATATCACAGACACTGTTATAATTATTTTTCAACTGTGCACTGCAGCCTTCTAAGGCTTTTGTGCGATCTGGGTTAGACATTCCAACTTTCGCCACCAGGCGTCTCCACGCATGGAGAGAAGGTGGAACTGTGGGCGAGAAATGTCCGGTAAATTTTGCCTAAATGCCAAATTCTACGTTACATTTAGGCATCTTTTACATGCCGTAAAGCTACAACATGAGACCAACGGCTTTACTTCCCATCCAAAGGAAGGCGTGCTGAGGATTTTTTCGCCCTAAAAATCCGACGGCTTCGGCCGGGTGCGAACCCGCAAACTTGGGTACCAAAGGCCAGCATGCTACCTCTAGACCACCGAAGCCGCCATTGCAGACACTAACTTGTACTGCAAGCACTCTGATGACATATCTTAAAGAAAATTATGAATTCTGCGGATGTCAGCTGTGAAATGACAAAAGTGCAATCCGTAGGAGCAAAATAATGCAGGAAGATGTTTGTATATCCTTACTATCGTTGCAGTTGTTTGTTATTCTCTGTTTTATGTCACTGCATAATAGGTGAAGTAGAACATGAAAACTGGGTTATAATGAAATGAGCTATAAATTATTGGCACTATTAGAAGTAACATCTATAAATGTAGAATTATTTGGTTACTGGATTTTGTGTTCAAAAAACAGCACATCAATTTAGTCATTCATTCATAGTTTAACAGATAATGAATCTGTGGTATGTTTCAGTGATCGTGGATGAGGCTACCCACATCACAGAGGCTCAGCTAGTGACATGCCTCCCACAGTCCTGTCAGCATCTTGTGTTGTTAGGTAAGTGTGCTGTGTTTGAATACCTCACTGTTGTAGAGACTGGAATTGCATGTGGCTTACAGTGTCTGACTGTTTCAGGAGAACTGAGGCCTGTTCAAGATGCAGCAAGTTGTCAAGAAGGCCACCTGGTAAGTGTAGACATTTTGGAACCCACCATCTTAAGGATGGGTGTGGGGAGGCAGCAATTAGCGAATAAATGAATGAACAAAAACTGTATTTTGTTACTATGGTTCACAAAATACTTATTTCTGAACATAATTTTGGTCTTTTTATAATGAAACATGCTTCTCTTTTCCATCTGTTGCAGAAAAAGTAACCATTTTTATTTCAAATTAATTCAAGAAGTTTTCAAGAGGTTGAACCCCCCCCTCCTCCCCATTAACCCTTTGGGGCCAGAATTAACTGCTCATTGTACTCTGCAAAAGACCTAGTAGTCAAATGGCCGCCCATTACTTTCCATATGTTGGTCAGTGACTTAAGTAGACGTTAGTTTCTTCAGCATCACACTTGTGTCAACTGCAGTTAACTCTCTGTGCCAGAGGGTTAATATGGATGCCCTGTTTGTAGATTCCTTCATGACACAACCAGTTACAGGAATGCTGAATAATAATACAGTGATGATCATGTATGAGAGATGAAGGAAGTCCAGTGAAACAAACCATTAATAAGTCACCTGTATTGACTGAGAAAACCATGATAAGTGGATCCCTGTCACCACAACATTGCAGGTCCTCAGGTTGAGGATGGAGGAACGGCCTTCAATAAGGAGGGTAGCTGCGAATATATTGAATAAGCAGTCGCGGACAGCCGACGAGGGGTGGTCCTCCAACTTGGGGGTTGGGCGAGGTGCTAACAACTCCTCACTGTAAAAATGTATTATGTTACTAAATGTTCACACAGAAAGCCAAGGTCCTGGACTGATACTTTGGTACAACCTAAGCAACAGATATGGGACATGAAATTTGGTATTTGTAATGTTAGGAGCCTGTATAGATCAGGTTCCCTTAAAACAGCAGCCAGAGAATTAGTAAGATATAAATTAGATTTAGTGGGTGTACAGAAGGTTAGGTGGGACAAAGGGGGCACAGTAAGGGCAGGGGATCGTAAGTTGTTCTATGTAAAAGGAAATGAAAATCATGAATTGGGAACAGGATTTCTTCTACACCACAGAATAATATCAGCAGTTAAGAGAGTAGAGTTTGTTAGCAATAGGATGTCATATGTAGTTCTGAGAGGTCACTGGTGTAATATCATTGTTCTGAATGGGCCTGCACCAAGTGAGGAGAAAAGTGTTTATTCAAAAGACAATTTTTATGAGGAATTAGAGCAGGTGTTTGATCATTTTCCCAAGTACCATATGAAAATTCTTTTAGGAGAGTTTGACAATTGGAAATAAGAGTCTACATCAGGGCAGTAATGATAATGGTGTTAGAACAGTAAACTTTGCCACATCAAAATATCCAGTTGTCAAGAGTGTGATGTTCCCGCACATTCATAAGTACACCTGGACCTCTCGAGATGGGAAGACTTGCAAACAGATTGATAACATATTGATAGATAGGAGATGGCATTCAAGTGTTCTAGATGTACAAAGTTTCAGAGGAGCTGACTGTGATACTGATCACTGTCAGGTGGTTGCAGAAGTTAGGGAAAGATTTAATCTCAGGAAGCTAAATGAATTGGAGGTTAGGAAACAGTATCAGATTGAGATCTCAAACAGGTTTGCAGCTTTGGAGAACTTACGTGTTAGCGAGGACGTAAATAGGGCTTGGGAGAACATTAAAGAGAATATCAGAACCTCAGCTAAAGAGAGTCTAGATCTGTACAAATTGAAGCAGCATAAACCATGGTTTGATGAAGAAGAATGTTTACATTTTTTAGATCAAAGAAATTAGGCTAAAATGCAGTGGTTACAGGATCCAAACCAAAGCAATGTAGATAATCTAAACAATGTAAGATGTGAAGCTAGCAGACATTTCAGAAACAAAAAGAAGGAATATCTGAATGCTAAAATTGAGGAAATTGAAACTAACAGTAATATAAAAAATATCAGACACTTGTGTAGGGGCATCAATGATTTTAAGAAGGATTACCAGTCTAGAGCTAATATAGTAAAGGATGAGAAGGGTGATTTGGTTCCAAATTCCCACAGTATTTTGGCTAGGTGGAGGAAGCATTTCTCTCAGCTATTCAATGCACATGGGGTTAGTGAGGTAAGGCAGACAGGAATACATGCTGCAGAACCACTAGTGCCTGAGATGAGTGCCTTTGATGTTGAGATGGCCATTGAAAACTAAAAGGACACAAATCACCAGGTAATGAACAGATCCTAGCAAAATTGATTAAGGCAGGGGGTAGAACAATTCACTCTGAGATCCATAAACTTGTGGTGGTATGGGTATAAATTACCAGACATACACATACGTAGTTATATGTGCACACAACACTTTACCCATATTTCTATCCATGCTTATAACTTCTGCAGCCATCCACGTGCTTGCTACTCTGTCTTTCATCTCACTATCTACTACTTGCTGTATCTTTGTTCCTTGTTATGGCCACGTGCATTTACTGGAACTAAAAGCTGCTGCAGCTGACCCCAGCAAGCATTGTTGTCATATTCTGCTATTATAATTCTTCTGAAACTGCCCTGTTGCCATATGCTTACAAAAAGTGTTTATATTATGTACTTGCAACTGCTGTGTTAGGGTTTATGAAGTTGTGGTGCTCAGATGTTAAATATCTTGGCTAGGTGAGTGGGCTAGTCAGTGGCGTCCACCACAAACTTATTACTTCTATTTGGAATAAGGAGGAATTGCCTCAGGGGTGGAAGGAGTCGATCATTGTATCTGCTTATAAGAAGGGTGATAAAACACACTGCAGTAATTATAGAGGCACATCAGTTCTGTCAACTACGTACAAAATTTTATCCAACATACTGCTGTCAAGGTTAACTCCATACGCAAGGATATTATTGGGGATCATCAGTGTGGATTTTGATGCAACAGGTCAACTACTGATCATATATTCTGCATTTGTCAAATACAAGTAATTGAGAAGAAATGGGAATACAGTGAAGTAGTGCATCAGCTGTTTATAGACTTCAAGAAAGCTTATGATTTAGTCAGGAGGTTAGGTCTTGTATAATCTAATTGAGTTTGTTATCCCCATGAAACTGGTAGGGCTAATAAAAATGTGTCTGAATGAAACCTATAGCTGAGTCTGGGTAGGCAAGAATTTGTCTGTCATGTTTGCTCTTAGGAATGGTTTGAAACAAGGAGATGCTTTATCACCATTCCCTTTCATTTGTGCCATTAGGAGGGTTCAGGTAAACCAGGATGGCTTGAAATTAAATGGTACACATCAGCTCCTGGTGTATGCTCATGATGTTAATATGTTGGGTGGAAGTGTACATACTATAAAGAAAAATGCAGAAACCTTAGTACTTGCTAGTAAGGAGAATGGACTAGAAATTAATGGTGATAAGACTAAGTACATGTTTATGTCTCGAGATCTGGATGCAGGACGAAATCACAGCATAAAGTTTGATAATAGTTCCTTTGAAAGGGTGATAGAGTTCAAATATTTGGGAACAACCATAACAGATCATAGTTCTATTCAGGAAGAAATTAAGAGCAGATTGAATTCAGGGAATGCTTGCTATCATTTGGTGCAGAATCTTTTGTCTTTCAGTTTGCTATCCGAAAATTTAAAGATTAAGATATACAGAACTGTACTTTGCCTATTGTTTTGTATGGGTGTGAAACTTGGTCGCTAACATTGAGGGAGAAACATAGGCTGAGGGTGTTGGGGAATAGGGTGTTGAGGGGAATATTTGGGTCTAAGTGGGATGATGTAACAGGGGAGTGGAGGAAACTACATAATGAGGAGCTTAATGATCTGTACTGCTCACTCAATATTGTTCGGGTGATTAAATCGAGAAGAATGAGATGGGCGGGGCATGTAGCACGAATGGGGGAGGAGAGGCGTATACAGGGTTTTGGTGGGGAAACCTGAGGGAATGAGACCACTTGGGAAGACCCAGGCATAGATGGGAGGATAATATTAAGATGGATTTTCAGGAAGTGGGATGTGGGGGCATGGATGGGATCGAGCTGGCTTAGGATAGGGACAGGTGGCGGGCACGTGTGAATGCGGTAATGAACCTTCGGGTTCCACGTAATGATTTATCTCCACTTTTGTAGATTGGTTTAATTAATGAGAATTTCAATCTTTCAGGATAAATACCTTGGGCAAGCATTTTGTTACATATATTTATTATGGGAGAGATTATGAAAGGTTTACTTATTTTTATGGTTTTTGTTGTAATCTCATCATACCCACTGGAATTCTTATTCTTCAATGAATCTATTATTTTGTTTATTTCTTTCGAGGAGGTGTAAGGCCAACTTATATCTTTAAATGGCTGATTAAAGTATTCAAATAAATATTGAGATGGACTTGCATCTTCTTTCTTTTCATTAGTTCCTTTGGTACCAGTGCTCCCTGCTATGTTTAAAAAATAATTGTTAAATTAATTTGCAATACTTATTTGATTCTGTACTATATGATTGTTAATTTTCAATGATTTAATATTATTTTCATTGGTTGGGTTACTTATTTCTTTATGTATAATATTCCATGTGGTTTTCATTTTGTTTTTTGACTTGGTGATAATGTTTTTATAATATAATTTTTTAGCTTCCTTTATAACTGTGGATAATATTTTGCAGTAGTGTTTATAATATAACTTACGTTCCAGTTCATTACTATCACGTGCTTTTAGGTATAACTCTCTTTTTCGATTTAAAGAGGTTTTTATCCCTTTGGTTATCCAGGGTTTAGAGACTGTATTAGAATTTTTGCATTTCTTAATGAAGCAAGAATGGAAGATCCTCAAATATATATTTAAAAATTTATTGAAAGAAATAGTGCTAGTGCTGTAAAACCTGTGTATGAAGTTGAAGAATGCTCCTGGATCAGAACAAAAGTAGCCTGTGATTGTAATATGTAGGACTGTTCTGTAGTGTGCAGGAAGCATGTGGAGATGATTCATCCCTGTACTGAACTGTTGCATAGTGGATGGGTGGGGGATGGCCTTTTGCCAGGGTCAATGTGCAGGATGACCCATTGTCCTGGATGAGCCGTTTCAGTCTCTTAGAAGTGGACATTGTTGAATAATGTGCCAGTTGATTGTAGAAGTTGGGAGAAGTTATTTCAGTGTTTGTCACTTGGTTAAAGACATACTTGTAATCACAGTGAAAAACTGCATTACATTAGGTGACACAACACTTTACCAAAGTGCAGAATTGGCCACAGAATTATGACCCCAAACTGAAATGGGAGTGAAATGAATGGTGCCATCTAGGCTTTCCATGTTTGAAGAAATTTCACCAAGATCCCAGTAGAGTTAAAGTGATGCTGATTATGGCCTACAGTGTTGATGGAGCCATCATTTGTGAAGGGCTACAATATGGTGCAGGAATGCATCACCTTCACTATGGTACCATTCAAGGTTAAGGTGACCATTAGCATGTATGTGCCATTTTTGTGCTTCAGGAAGGTGGTGTGGGATGTTTCATGCAATTTTTTGCATCCTGATGATGTCTTTAATGATGCAACAAACACTAAAAACCCTTTTCCCAATGTTCACAGCCTAATTGTGCATTATCCAATGCCTGTCCACTTCCAGCAGTGACCTACCAGCTGAACCTTCTCACCTGGTATGATAATCCACAGTATCGACTGTAGTGAAAAGCTTCCACCCACTACACAAGAGCTGAGTACAGTAATGCACCTTAGCCACATGATTCCTGCAGACCACACCAGCAGCCACTTCTATTTTGATCCAGGAATGTTGTTCCAGACTTGTAGACATACCTTATGATGCTACGTTATGAGATGCTGACTTTTGTGGCTTGTTGAGGAAGACATCAATCATGTTGGCTAGTTGTGAGCTGAGAATTTATTTATTTATTTATGTTCATATAGTTACATAGTAATATTAGACTTGTCAATTTGCAGAAAGTCATGTATACAATAAAGTCAGTTTATAAATAATATAATAGTAATGCACTAAAAGAAGGTAATAGAATACAGTATTTTAATATAAGGTACTATAGATATAGCTGATTCACATTACCATCAGATACAAACATTTTACCAGAATTACATAAGTTCAGTCAACTACACACGTGTGATTAATTAGCCAGTAAACTAGTCTAATTACATAATAGCAGCTTTTACATTAAAGGAAGTCCTATTTACATCTTGTTTTACTTGTGTTGTTACTTATTGGTTCTATTATCTTCTTCAAATATAAAAAACTCATTTAATGAATAGAAATGGTGATCCTGTAAAAATAACTTTAATTTCCTTTTAAAACCCCTAAAACTAATCTAATTGCTTTATTCTAGTTGGCATTTTGTTGTACAATCTAATTCCCACGTTCATCACACTCCTCTTGAAGAGTGATGTATTACAGCTTGGAACATGGAAATCACATTTTCTTCTTGTGTTATACTCATATATGTCTGAATTCCTTTTTAAATACACTTTTTTTATGTAGATCAACATCTCAAAGTGCAGTCACTGTGAGAACCTTTAGCTCTTTAAAAATTGGTCTACAAGACACCCTTTTATGCAGCCCTTTAATTGAATGCAGAACTCTTTTTTGTGTTTTTAATACCTTTACACTCTCTCTTTCCCCACCCCATAAAATTATACCATACCTTAACAAAGACTGAAATTTAATATGGAACATGCCAAGTATGAGACAGGGATGGTAACAAAGCAACCAAGATGATAAAATAAACACTATGGATATAAGTTGTATATGAACTTGATTAAATTGGTCTGAAGTAGGTTCCAGTGGTGAACGTTTGTGAATACAGTGTTAATACTTTGCATTATATTATGATAACATTATTTAGTGGGAAAATTTTAATATATTCTACCAACAAAAAGAGTATTTTTAAATGAGAGGAAGATTAATTTCTTGGGGATCTTGAATGTACATTACCTGTCATATCATACTTTATTTGGTTAAATTAGGAGGTATATTATTTCTTGCTTCTTATTATAATGGGTATTATGCATGTCCACATAATAATAGTATCATTATTGTTATTCTGCAAACCATAATTCCTTATATCTTATCTTGTCTGTCCAGGCCCATGTGCCCAGTCTAGTACACAGACTCATTGAGAAGGGGATGGCCATCTCGGAGCTCAAGACACAGCACCGCATGCAGCCTCAGGTTGCAAAACTCATCATGTCAACATTGTATCCAGGATTGGAGAGCCACAGCAGTGTTATCAGTATGTGCACAGTAAAAGGCATCCACCAGAACATGTTTTTCATCAGCCATGAGCATTTGGCAGACCAGGTACATGCCTGTATAGTGGATTCGCTTCACACTCCCTGTATAATGCAGATTATGTCTCTATCAGTGTAATAAGTAAGGAACCTAAGTACGAACTTCATGTTGCCAAATGCATGTTGAAGAAAAATGACAAATGCATACAAAATAGTAAAGGAAGGTTGTGAAGAAGAGATAAGTGTGAATGCCAAAACACAGTTAAGATGAAAATATTAAAATGAATGTGGAGAATACAATTTGAAGGTGTGCAGTGGATTGAAGTGATTAACCCTTTAAACCCCGAATTAAATTTCATCTGCTGTTTGCTGGCATTATTAGGAACTCACCATTTTCTCCACGTTAGCAGGAAAAGGGTTAAATTATTAACCTTTAGGCTACTAATATATATATATATATATATATATATATATATATATATATATATAT
>Ga0268261_10002361_pt1 | contig 13489 bp, 7 predicted proteins | sample TergutNc150P1_FD_190353 | JGI IMG/M metagenome (GOLD analysis project Ga0268261, IMG submission 190353) | Nasutitermes corniger P1 segment gut microbial community from laboratory colony in Florida, USA - Nc150 P1 (SPAdes) (version 2) | ecosystem: Host-associated > Arthropoda: Insects > Digestive... | reverse complement strand
GAGTCCTACCGACTGTGGTGCGTCGTTGTGTGTGATCTAGAAACATCAAGAATAGGCGCTCCATATATATATATATATATGACATTAGTAGCCTAAGGGTTAAAAAATGTGAATCTTTACTAATAGATGAGAAAATACTTTCTCAAGAACAGCATACAATTAAGCCAGTATGAGACAACCATATTTGCAATATCCCAATCCACACTACACCATCCTTTCACATCTGCCTTTATAAAAGTCTTCGTTTTCACCTGAATATATTTTTGTTCTTGTGATCACTTAACAATCAGTTGCTTTTAAAAGTATTTTTATACGCTTAGCAAAAACATGAAATTAGTCTTAATCCTGTTACAAAACAGGACTCTGTACCAAACTTTATTTTCAGTACCAATTATACCAAAAGGCATACAGTCTTACAAGTCCAAACAATGGCCCTTCTAAACGTATGGTGGACAATGTGATGCCCTGCCATACAGATCCAGCAATGAAACACTTTAACTCCAAAACTTTCTATGTGAACAGCGGTTAAATGTCAAGCCAGAACAACAATTTTTATGCAGCCCAAATCCATCACATTGGACAGCATAGTCAATGTACTGACTATGCCATACGCATAGTCAGTACATTCCAGTCTAGGAATCTAACCTGTTTGTGGGTCAGGAACTGTGAAACACACTTCAGTCAATGTTGTGCTCTGTATTCAAAACATCCTGTGCCCTAAACATGAGAAATTCCACAGACGCTGTCAGTTTCTTCACATGAATGATTCTGCAGTACCCAAACAGAGGCTAATTACTTGCAATCGAATTTTAAAAATTCTGTGATATATATATTAAATTAAAGGCATATTCTAAAAATGGTCTGCTGCTTTTGGTCATTATACTCAAAAGACTGCCTGGAACATGTGAAGTTCCATTACATCTGTCTAAAACTCTGATTTGATAAAATTCAGACAGTTCATTGAGTAACTGCCCTGCCCACAAGTTAAAGGTAAAGCAATCCCGGTACGTGCCTGGACAAGCCCTGAGTGTTCCAAGAGGTTTAGGTTCCCAGGTTTCAAGACAATATGCACATGAAGGTGGTAAGGCTACCAGCCCAATGCAGCAGCCACCTTTACTCCCCAGAAAAATATTCCTTCTACTCATTTCTGTTAGAGGCTGAGTTGACCCCACGGCCATAACGCAGCCAGGATCGTTTCAATTAAAAATTCCGACGCCATTGGGAATCGAACCTGTGACCTTCCTGCTTGCACTCAACCGTGCCAACACGTGCCCCCACGGCAACAAGAACAACACAAAATTAATATAAACCTACATATTAATATGAGTTCCCTGCATTCAGGTATCTCTCTTCAATATTAAGATGGTTTCCTTGTAACAGTTCGTAATGTAACCACATTATCCTTTATCCTTTAAACAATTGTGTAACAAGGTTACCCATAAATAGATGCTGATTTAAAACAAGGACAACCTCTGTGTGCCATTGTCCTAGTATTATCTCAGAGTACTATCTCAGCTGGAGACCGAAAAAAGTTGACAGGCAAGCCATGACTCAATGCTGCACTGTTCATGAGGTGTGTAATTCCATATCATACAACAGTGTGTTATCACTTGCAAGACATACAAAACAATGAGCCTGTGAACTACAGCAATTCATCCAGTTAAATCTGAATTAACAGACAATTACTCATACAATACCATTACTTTCCATTTTAAAATCTGCATCTGTATCAGTAACAGGTCTAAGATACAATAAAACACACACTGTAGCACTTCTACTCAATTTGCACCAGCACTACATGCCTCTTGAGGATTGAACTGGACTGACACATATCAGGCAGATGGAAATAAAATACCTGTAAGCAAATGTACAAACTGTGTTGCTCTGTGGCAGTGATACATGTACAGAGTTTATGACTACCTTCCTTCACAAACCACACCCCTTTAAACATAAATGGAAAAATGTAAGAATCGTCAAACTGGGAATGTACAAACTCCTAACTACAGTCCTCTCATAAAGTCAGTATACACAATACCTTTTCAAAAACACTGCAGAATGTTGAAACGATGTTCTGAGTGAAGAGTGACGTATATGTATCCCCAACATTCTTCACAATAGAGTCGATGAGGTATAACACAGGCAACTTGATCTCCGCCCGCACCTATAGGAACAACACAAACATACTTGGGGGGGTTGTCGTGTGCTGAGGCTCCAATTTCCTTCCAGTCTTGATAAACTCCACCAAGTTTCTACACTAATATTGCCAAGAAAGCCAAACTTATGTAAGGATAATAGGACCTACATTTTCCAAAGCCATCACTGATACTATAAACACCTGAATAAAGTGAAGGAAAACGTGTAAAATTGTCACTCTATATACAGTGTTCCTTTACGTGTTTAAAAATAATTAAGAGAAGATGAAATAGGGTGTTTAGAAGGGATTGTAAGAATTATATTAGGTGTGTGGAAGGATTGTGAAACACGTATTCTTCAACAACTATTCATATTAATTCATATCCCGGACAGTAACTATGCCTATTTCAAAGGGACAAAATACAACTTCCAGCAATATTATGCCTTGCAACTGTAATAACTGGAAGACCTGGTGGACATGATGTCATCAAATCAAGACATTTCAATTAAGAAAAAATTCTCTCTCTCCAAATAAACTTTAACACGAGTGGGATTTAGCTTTTCCAGCAAACTAATTTTAAAATATTTTGTATACCATATATTCTTACTCTTTGCATGTTGGGAATGACATCCCATCAGGGTTCAAGATGTATCAAGTTATAAGATGAACAAAGACGTGTAATTGTTCAGCACTCCAGGGACAAAAGTTGTTTGCTCAAGGTTAATGATAAGAAATAATTAAGAATGTAAAATCTTTTAATCAAAACATTACCGAAAAATTCTAGTACCAAATATAAACAAGTACTTCAACATGAAATAAGGACTGTTCACTATATTATGCTGACAATATAGCACCACTTCACAGCATAACCCCCCTCCCAAAAACAGAGATTAATTATCCAAAATGAGAAAAAAATTTATTCCAGAAAGATTTTATAGCTTATATAAAATATACCACAAATAAGCACAATTTGCAGGACATAAAGGGAACAGTTTATATTCAATACACTGTTACCTTTTTTTTTGTAATCATTTTCAGTTATGGTATAACAGTAACACATGCATGTCATATTTAACCTGCACGTTTCACATTGTCTCTTCGAGCATAATACAGCAGAAAACTCTCATACACTACTCATTCATTAATAATGCTATGTTTCAGAACTTGGACCACTCCACTTACAGGTTCTCCAGCTTCCTATAGTTTGTTATGAAATAAGCTGCAAACTATTCACTCTTCAAACTCATTAACTTCAGCATCATTTGGATTTATACGTATCACTCTGTTCATTGTCCATCACTAACCACATTTCAAAAACTTGAACTTTCCACAACACATATTGGTATGTGAATGAACGTGGTACTAGCATCCTTTAGGCACTTCTGAAGCTGACACTAATTATTGTGAAATAATGTGATTTGGTTTCCTCACCGTTACTTTGAAGTTATGGATGTTTGTTGGGAAATCTGAATGTGGGTCAATACTCCAACTTCTAAAGCATAGCAACTTACATGTTAACTGAGACTAACAGATGGAGCCATTTCTACAATTTTTGGACCAAACAAAACATCAAGCTCCGTGAGTCAACTCTCCATCATTTAATGCAGGAAGAAGGCTATGTGGACACCTTCCCTACAATTGCACGTGTCATGTGCTAAAACTACTTTAACCAATCGTAACTCCACATGCTCTAGTCCAGGGTTGGGTACCAACTTACAAACATTTCTTTCTCTTCACTGACACCTTCAAATATTAATTACTGCATATGCTTGAAAATGGCAACAAAGACACAATATGTATGTTCTTTACTGCCTTCAGTAAGCCTCCCGTTAGATACTATTTAAATCACACGGCATCACACACACGTCAGGATTGTCAAGACGGGACTGTCAGTTAAGTCACAGCAAAGAAAAATGACAAAATCACTAACATTTGTTTTAAGCTTTCAGGTTTCATTGCAATCACAGAAACTTCATGTGAAATTATATACATATAGCATCAAGGTTAGGCTCAGAGGTGACACTGTATTGATATATATTCCCAGTGCTTTGAGAATGAGGTTTCATACCTCTAACAAAAACTTTCAGGTTCCAGGCATTTTACTACGCATAGAGTTTAAGCTTGGAGGTTTCATTTTCATGACATGTTACACTTTTACATTTCATTTTATTAACACGTACTTACAGAAGTGTTGATATGAGGTGTCACTGCAGTGACAACGTAACGCTTTCAGATTCAATTGTATTGTCAAAAATTCAACTTCATGGAGAACATTTATAGCATCAAGGGGTAGGCTCCAATATTAAAATTATCTGACAGACATGACACAAAGATCCAGAAAGAAATTAAAATAATTACTGCACTAATGTCAGGCTCTATCCACTAGGCTTTCAGGTTTCTTTTTAGTTACCAACATGAAGGTTATGCACAAAGGGTTTCATATTAATAACAGCTGTTACACTTCTGTACCTTACTGATACATTATAACTGAAGTTATGGCTTGTGGTCCCATTTTAGGGACACAAATGTTAGGCTTCCAGGTTTGGTTTTTCTGTCACACTCAACTTCACGGAAAGTAATTATAGCACCAGATATAAGAGGAATTAAAAAAACTTCAATGCTCCTGAGGCTCCCTTTTATTCACAGGTACGACTAAATTAACTCAACTAACTCTGCAACTTCATTCCGCACTGACCTTAGGTAGCAAAGTTACTTAGCCAGACACAGACAAAACAAAACAATTAAGGAACCTCAGTGCTACCTCACAGACTGAAAATAAGAATGCAAAGGAAATCGTGTTGTTATGCTATCCTATTGCACCAAGTTTGGCCCAACATTCCTTTTCAAATTTGAGAAATTCCCCAATATTTCTTCACTAACTACACAAATCACATTGTCTTTAACACTGCTTCTGTCCTATAGAGTACAGCTGCAATTAATGTTGGCAACTCTACTAGGGATATGGAAGTTGATCATTACTACTGGACTTCACCATAAAATACTTGATCATTACTACTGGATTTCACCATAAAATACTGACAGTATTTTAGAACATGATCAGTCACAAATTTTGGTTATACTACATAAACAGTCTGTCCAGGTCTACACATAAGCAGAGAGTCAAATTCCACTCAATATGTTAGATAAGTGGTTATCCAACCCCAGACTTGTTCCATTCTACATTAGGATACTTATGTAATACTGTTATATAACAGAATAATGCCAATGTGAAAGTATTAAGGAAATGTTCCAGTAATGATGAATGTATTTGATCTACCACCATATTGCACCTCCTCAAAAACTGAACAGTACTTGTTGGTTTTCAACAACTACTTTTTTTTCCATTACTGAACAAATGCTACACTTGAAGCAATATACAATGCAGAATACACACCACGTTTGGAAAACCTAATTCTCAGCTCTCTTCTGGTCTCATATGGCTGTGTTCAACTTCAAATGCTGCTAAATAATCAGTGGCATACAGCAACAATAAACTCGATTCGAGAGCGGGAATTAGGTTCTCCTTGGTGCACTTAAATTCTTTTATCAATCCAATCATAATTTACATTTTGAGGTTCCCAAGCCTCAAGATGCGACAAATTCAAACAAAACCTTAAAAATGACCTTTTGAAGATGCTTTTCCACAGCCTGGACGATAATGGGAGCATGCATTTTGTTTTCGTCAGCAAGTATCGTCAGCATGTTGATCAATGGCTTGCTGTTCAGGGTGAGATCCGATAACGAGGACGCATAATCTTCGGCTACCTCTTTCGCCACCTTGGACATTTTTACCACCGATGTCATATTATCCTGGCAGTTTATGAAACCATTCACACCACACTTCACTGTAAAACAATGAAATAATGTACGTTTAATAACTCTTCACTATTTCGTTAAGAAACCATACGCTACACCTAACGGAACAGCTTGGAAAATTGCAACATTCCCAACTCTGCGATTCACTATCAAAAACGATTTTCATGCAACATACAAATTACCTAGTTCACTTTGTATTAAACATGATACAATTTTTGTTCCATAGCAACGGCATAAATGTCTGCAGGAAACTATTTTCTTCCTACCACTCCAAACTGAACACTTCTACACCATAACTTTCTCAAAATGGCTACCTACATTGCCGTTGCACACACCAACGTAGTGACACAGATTCTAATTGGTAGACACGGAACACCATTGAAAATGGGACGGACCTCTATCCAATCACGTTAACTGTTACGAACCCCGTAACTTGCATTTCCCAATGTGGGCTGTAGTTGATGTATTACCCGATAGTTGTCGCTATGGATGAAACCTGTCTGCTCGCTAAGACAATTTGTAGAAATAATAAATTGGAGTCGTTTACAGTAAATACCTAATTTGTTATTTTTTTGCCATCTTACAAGGTAGTTGTAAGTTTTGTATGTGATTACATTATTGCGACAGAATTATCTAGGACAGATGGGCAAGGTTGAGCTATCAAGGTGAAATACTGAATGCACTGATTCACTTCAACCTTTCACTGCTGGAGGATGATTTGAAGATTGTTTGAATTTGTTTAACGCAATGCATTTTCCATAACATTTTAGGTGGCGTAATAAAACATCAAATGGAAGACTATAAGTTTTTATTTAAGGTTGTCCTTGTTGGAAATGCAGGTGTTGGAAAAACGTGTTTGGTTAGAAGGTTTACACAGGTAAAAATCATTGCCATCATTATATTAAAAACGTTCACTTAATTTGATTTTTAACAACTGTGGTCTAAATTTAGACTTATTTCTTTATAGGGCCTTTTTCCTCCTGGTCAAGGTGCTACAATTGGGGTAGATTTTATGATCAAGACGGTGGAGATAGATAATGAGAAAATCAAGGTACAGTAAACTGGGTTTACTAAGGACTATATTTTGAAGTATTGCACAAAGAGTTCATTGTTTAGATAACAAAGATCAGCCGTATTTTTGTAAAATTAAAGCTGATGAGTTAATATTTATGTGATGAGCATACAAATTGTGGCAACTTATAGTTATGTATATCCCTCTCATTTAATCTAGAAGTCTGTGTAAGTTTTACTGTCACAGTTTTAGTTACAGTTTACTATACTATAAGCCATTTTAATTTACTGTTTAAAACTCTGTGAGACACTTTATGGCTGTACTGCAGAACGTCAAACATGTTGAAATGTTTGATCCCATTGTAATTTTAATTGTCCTTTTAATTGTATTTTATTTATCCTGCTTGACAGAATTTGTATAGGACACTTTAGTATTGTCTCTATATACACTAATGTTCATATTAGTCCATATTTGTTACTGCAGTTTTACATATAAGAGGTGTGACATATGATCAAATTCTACTGATTTACTAAGTTACTAATTTTCTTATAAGAGCACATTATTCACTTCAGTTCTGTAGCATACTAGTGGATTTTTTACCACACTCTGAATGTACTCAAGGCCACTGCTTCTTTCAGTTTCCAGTAAGTCTTAATTTCATGTACAGTTACATTCCCATCTTAAAACTTCATAAGACAAATATTTCACTATTGAGTAGAAGGTCTCTTGCAACAAAAATAATTTAGTTTCCTTCTGAAAAGCTGTGTATTCCTTGAAGTCTTTAATTGAATTGGTTCATCATTATGCATTCAGTTAAATTTCAAATCACATGGAACTGTTTCTATGTAACACCGGGTTCTAGTAGAACACAGGTTGTTTAAATATACCCATTTATTTTCATCTACTTATTTTACTGCTAATACTTTAATCACTGTGGGGCACGCGGTAGCGCAGTTGGTTGAGGCACTGAGCTACAAGCCGGAAGGTCGCGGGCTCAATTCTCGATGGTGTCATTGGAATTTTTCATTGACATAATCCTTCCGGCCACACTGTAGCCCTGGGGTAGACTCAGCCTCTAACAGAAATGAGTACCAGGAATATTTCCTGGGGGTAAAGGCGGCCGGTGCGTAGAGCTGACAACCTTACCACCTTCATGAGCCGACTGTCTTGAAATCTGGGAACTTCAACCTCCTGGAACCCTCAGGGCCTGTCCAGGCCTGTAATGGGATTTCTTTACCTTTACCTTTAATCACTGCTATTTATCATTACTCTCTTTTCTCATCTGTCCATAAATGTTCTTTTTTTTCTGGTTGTATGGTCTGGTAGCCTCCATGTTACTGTCTGTTACTTTATTTTCCCATTTGCATTTGAATAGAATTTTAAGTTAGTATTTGCCAGACCTGCTTGTATCTGTTATGTGTGCACAGTTTCATGTGTTCTGATAGGCTACATTATTGTTCACAATGTACTGTTTCCCCTACACAAACTCTCACCATTTCTCCGTTTCTGAGGATTTTAATAATTTATGTTTGACAACCTCCTCCCTATATGTAGGGAGCACCTTTGTCTCTCAACTTCTCTCCAAATGCTGGCTATCAACCATATTATTCAGTTTCTCTCATTTGTTATGCAGCCATCAGTGCAATTCTGATTACTTCCCTTGTATTTCATATTGCAAAAAATTCAGTCAGTTGAGTATCAATTGAAGTAAATAAAATGTACTTTTATGTTTAAAGAAGCATATCATTGTCTTTTTTATATTGTATTCATAGATGGAACATCCTTTTTAATATGCATGTAAGTGTTAATTTATACATCATTATTTTTCTGAATAGTTACAAATCTGGGACACTGCAGGACAGGAGAGATTCCGATCCATCACACAGAGTTATTACCGCTCAGCTCATGCACTTATTTTGGTATATGACATCAGCTGTCAACCTACATTTGATTGCCTCCCTGACTGGTTGCGGGAAATTGAAGAGTATGCCAGCAGCAAAGTACTCAGGGTTTTAGTAGGTTAGTAATGCCGATAATTTGTTATTAAATTTCGGTAAAGGGTGTTTAAATCATAGTTCAGTAAGAATGTAGAAGAGAGTGTATGGCTCTGGAGTAAGTTATGTTGCTGTTGTCTCTTAGTATTTATGTCAGTAGTGCTTCAAAACACCCTTAGGACGTCAAATTTCCGAAGTGTGTTAATAGATGAATCTGCATTATATTTGGTGAATTCTATTTGCATTTCTGCCACTCACAGCTGATGAAATCTGAACTATGGAATATAAGTAAATTCAGTTTCTTTATAGTACTTTCACAGTGTTTTTAACAGATCTAAATCACAATGCAGTCAGATATGAGCAAAAGTAAAGCAAGGTACAAATTTAACACAGACTGTTGTAGGTTTCAAGCTTTCGCTGTGATTTGAATATTGTATATGTTCTTTTGGGTATTTCCCCGGCGTCAGTATGTAACATGCCGATGTTTCGGAACCATGTATCAGTTCCATCTTCAAAGGCTGGAAGTAGACTGTGTGGAGTAAGGAAAAGCGAGGCCATATATACCGTGGCTGGGAATGGGACTGGGGCTAGTTAGGCCAATGGGAAAGTGAGGCACAGGTAGTGGGCGGTTCAGGATGAACTGAAAATGGAAGTAATATAGCATATTACAGTAGTGGTAAGTAACCATGTCCTTTGTTCCATTTCATCCTTTTCTCATTTCTAATAGGGAACAAGATTGACCGAGAAGATCGTGAAATCCCAACCCATGTGGGAGAGGATTTCGCCCAGAGGCATAGTATGTATTATTTAGAAACATCAGCAAAAGAAGCAGAAAATGTAGAGAGACTGTTTATGGAGATAGCAGCAGAATTAATGGAGGTAAGTACCTCTTGTATAACTGAGGTATGTAGTATGAATAAACGTACATTAACCCTGTGAACGCCGAATTAAATCCCATCTGACATTTGCTGGCATTATTAGGAGCTCACCATGTTTTCCACGTTAGCAGGATAAGGGTTAAATACACTGTATACTGTATACTAATATGTCTGTGTAGCAGTTCACAATAGGCAAATTTATGAATAAGCTCCTACTTTGTGTTATTAGATGTGGTAGGTCAAGGTGAGGGTTCTAGATAATAGATTGCTATGCTTTCTTATTAACAGGTAATGTACATATAAAATACTTTTATAGTACAGTCTAACCCATTTATAACGACATCAGTTAACCTTTCGGCACCGGAGTTTTACATTAGTTCATATAAATCACCAACCTGATGCAACAATTTTTCAGTTTATTATCCTGACGTTTATTTATAGCTCAACATGTTTCGGGCATTTTCCGGCCCATCATCAGGAGCTCAATGACTGCAGTGGCAGCCTCTGGTTTTACCTTCATATCATGGTGACAGTCGTGCTGTGTACGTGGTCGGGTCGGCCCGCCCGACCATGTACACAGCACGACTGAATTGTGCAATGATGTGCGGACTTACAAAACTTAAATTTTACATTTAAATTTTAGCACGCCCTGTAGGTAAAATGTGAATAATACAGGAACAAAAAAATGTAGCATTATGAAATAAACGGCATTTTGAAGAGAAAAATGGAGAGTGTGCAGCATGTTTAAAATACTCGGTACTTATATTTGTTGAAAAAATATATAAAATGCAACATCTGGAGTGTAGCAGTACGCCCGTCCTATATATAGAACGCACAGTTCTTAAAGGTTATCCCTTATCCTGCTAACGTAGAGTATAGGGTGAGCTCCTCATAATGCCAGCAAATGACAGATGGGATTTAATTCAGCATTTAAAGGGTTAATGCAATACCTCCCCTATAGCATCAGATATTCTGTGGTGCCAAGGAACTCCTCACTGTTAACCATAACATTGTACTACTCGGTTAGAACAACACTCATTTGTAATGACACAAAATATTCAGTCCTCTGTATGATGTTGTAACCAACTTTGACCGTATTTTAAAACAAAATCTTCATATCTTGTTAGTGGAACAGGGTGATATTTTACAGTATCTTGTACAGCTCAGTCTTTTTACATGTTTGCTACTGCATCTACATTGTATTGCTGTATGTCATTTGTGAAATTTGTAGTTCATTATTTCTTTATTGATTTTGTGATCAGAAAGGATTTAGGGCAGGCCCATTCATCCTGTTCCTCGCAGGCAACGTGTTGCCTGCACGTGTTTTGAAATGGGAACACATCTTTTGATCATTTGTCTGGCAAAAGCTGAAATAGAATGCCGAAGCAATTTTGAAGAGCTGTTTATTTGTGGAGACATACACTACATTACTAATTCATTTTGTACAAATAATCTAAAAATAGCAAAACCTTGGCCTATGTTGTGAATTGCATTTTTATAAATTTTACCTATTATTATAAGTGCACTTGTGTTGCATGATGTAGAGAAAGGTATGCCGGTAAAACTGTACATACTATTATACATATACGTATTTATGGTAAAACTGTACATACAGTTTTACATATATGTATTTATGGTAAAACTGTACATACAATTTTTACATATACGTATTCATTCCTCATTCTGTGTATTGAATTATATTTTGCGCACATGCAGACCAAACTTTACCAAAGTTGCCCGCGCCATGCCAAAGGTTTAGGGTGCTTGATATCGAGTATGGACTGGTTTCATTTGACTCAAAGCAGGGACCGGTGGCAGTCTCTTGTGAACTTGGTAAAATGGAGGGAATTTCTTAACCAGCTGAGGAATTATAAGCTCTTCAGAAAGGACTCTGCTCTGTGGAGTTTGTCATTTCATTGGGTAATTCAGACTAATGATGATTTGAAATTGGTTTTATTACTTTGGATTTATGAAACTGATAGTCTTCACATTCAGATTATTTTCCTCTTGGGAAAGTTTTTGAGCATGGGAGAAATGAAGGGAGCAGGGAATGGAAGATGTTACATAACAAGTTTTTGATGTACAGTGAAACTGCCATTTGAGGTTGCTCTGGAGAACAGTGAAATTGAATACTGAACTGAGGAAATTTAATACTGAGTTTTTACTGTGTGTTATTGACACTGAATGTTAAATGATGGAAAAGCTCAAAGTAAACAAATATAAATTCCTTCTAAACAGCTGACTTAACCTTAATATTCTTCATTTTATGTGCATTACACAGTTATATATATATATATATATATATATATATGTGTGTGTGTGTAAATCCAACAAAATGCACTCAGGGTCAGTTTGCGGATTGTATGATTACATAATACGGTGTTTTTATATAAATGGTACACATCACAGTTCTAACATAATGGCACTGGTTCATATAAGGATTTAAGAATTACAGTGAATGACCAGATACTATATATATATATATATATATTTTTTTTTTTTCACTACTTTGGTTTATATACCTGAATTATGATAGTTGAACACACACTTGTCACTATTTTAATCCTTCAAGTTTTAATCATCGTTTATATTGTATACATAAAACTTGTTGCTGTAGCTTATACCAGCATGTACTACGCGTTCTAGTGAGGTTACTAGTTAGTGTTTTTATGCATATTTTCTCTTGTACTTGGTTCTCCTTGATGAGAGCTCAGATGAACTGAAACATGTAGCAGAAAGTAATTTGTAATATTGAAATATGCAAATTGACTCCAAATGCCTTTTGTTGAACCTTTTTGTGTAGCTTACTTAATTTTGTTAGAATAGTCCAAGTATGGAGGAAATCTCTCTTTCATCTTGAATACTTCTGTCCTTTGGTTTGTAACACTGTATACTTTGCTACAAAGGTAGCAACATTTTGGAGGAACATTTTGCACCCATTTTTGAGAGAGTGGGATATGGTACTGTGTTCATGGTCATCACCCCATAGTTATGTGCATTTTGTATGAGCTTGCTGTCCGTATATTCAGGGTAGTCCAAGAAGAGTAAATTGCATGGAAGATGTGGTTGCTTTGTATAGGGAAAGAGCATAGCTTCAGTGGGGCATTATATCCAACGCCAACACATTGATAGCCTCTCCACCAAATTCTGTTGCATGGTTTGGATCATCAGAGAGGTAAATGAGATTCAGCTTCATCCCAACATCATGAACAGGGAGGATGGCCTTGTCTTGAGCAAGTCACAGAATGCTCTCATTCACATTCGAATTAGTGGAGGAAAGCTCCATGCAGGGATACACAACTCTAACATAATGGCCCATTTCAGGGCCAACACAACCATGCTGTCCATTATCCTTCATTTGTTCAGCTGGCTAACCTTCCTTTTTCCTCTCTTCATTTTGTTCCTCCCTTGTACTGATCAGTGTTTGTTGTCCTTTCCTCTGGCATGTTCTGCCCATAGCTCTGCCTACTCTACAACACTACTGCTGATTGCATATTAACCTTTAACCCTTTAAACCCTGAATTAAATCCCATCTGCTATTTGCTGGCATTATTAGGAGCTCACCATTTTCTCCACGTTAGCAGGATAAGGGTTAAATCATTAACCTTTAGGCTACTAATGTCATATATATATGGAGCACCCATTCTTGATGTTT
>Ga0268261_10002360_pt1 | contig 13491 bp, 4 predicted proteins | sample TergutNc150P1_FD_190353 | JGI IMG/M metagenome (GOLD analysis project Ga0268261, IMG submission 190353) | Nasutitermes corniger P1 segment gut microbial community from laboratory colony in Florida, USA - Nc150 P1 (SPAdes) (version 2) | ecosystem: Host-associated > Arthropoda: Insects > Digestive... | reverse complement strand
GAGCTGATCACTCGTCCAGAGGAGTCCTACCGACTGTGCTGTGTTGTTGTGTGTGATCTAGAAACATCAAGAATAGGTGCTCCATATATATATATATATATATATATGACATTAGTAACCTAAGGGTTAATATGGAACACATCAGGACGAATAAAGTTAAGAATTTCTTTACTTTCTGAGACTGGGATGCTTGGGTATAAGTTGATGTCAAGTGATGCAAACGCGAAGTGGGGTAGAATTGGGGTGTCTTTTAGTTCCTGTATCAGATCCTTGGAGTTTTTTATGTTGTAAGTATATGGGAGAGGAGCTAGCTGACATATCCTTTGGGTGAAGAGTTTGGCAAGCTTCTATGCTGGGGCATTATGCCAGTTCACTATGGGTCGAATGGGTTGGTCCAGCTTGTGTAATTTTATTAGTCCTTTGATGGTGGGTGCTGACGGGTTCAAACACGTAGTTGGTCAGCGGTTACCATCATCCGCTGTGTGTATGTATATATATATAATATATAGTACAGTTGTGTTTTTGACTATCTAGCATCTGCTATTTAATTTTGTGATTTAAACACATCACCTGTTGTTATGCTTGAGTGCAGTAAGCTTACTGCAGGAACTGATATTTTGTTCCACTTTCGTAGAATGTTACTGCAGTGCAGCAATGGTGACTTGCAATTTGTACTGTGATATGGCATTGCAATGTGGCATTGGTGACGTGCAAATTGTAGTGTGTACGTTGCATTATATATTACTGCACGTCAGAATCAGTGAAATGCAATTTGCACTGTACAAGTTATATTATGTGGTATTGCAGCACAGCAATGGTGACTTGCAATTTGCACTGTGCAAGTTATGTGGTATTGCAGTGCAGCAATGGTAACTTGCAATTTGCACTGTGCAAGTTACATTATGTTATAACTGCATTTCAGAACCGGTGAAATGCAATTTGCACTGTGCAAGTTAAATGATATTGCAGTGTGGCATAGGTGACTTGCAATTTGCACTCTGCAAGTTGTGTTATGTGTTATTGCAGTGCAGCACTGAAGACTTGCAATGTGCACTATCCAAGTTACATTATGTTGCAACTGCATTTAAGAACCGGTGAAATGCAGTTTGCACTGTAAAAATTCTGTTATTCAATATTGCGATATGGAACTGGTGACTTTCATTTTGCACTGTGCAGTTTGTATTATTCGGTATTTCATTAAAGCAAAGCAGGTTTTTAGTTTGCACTGTGCAAGTCACATTTTACGGTATCTCAGTACGGAAGTAGCGATTTGCAATTTGCTGTGTGCAGGCTGTGTTAGGCACTACTGCATTGCAGTACTGACGATCTGCAATTCCACTGTTTAATTTACATTATAGACCTGGTGACTTGCAAATTTTACTGTGGAAATTATACGTTATTGCATTGTAGCCCAGATGACTTGCAGTTTGTACTGTGGAAAATTTATTATTGGGCATTGTTGTGAGCCAATGTAAAGGTTTTTGAAAAAGAAAGGAAAAAAAATTTCTCTCCCTTTATTATAAAAGAATTTACTAATTTCCTCCATTTCAGTGTTGTGGCAGCGAAACACTAACCTTACTGGAAAATTTACTATTGAAAAAGCAAGATACTGAAGTATGAGTCACCCAGTTCTTCGGAATGTATTACTGAATGTACATTCAGAGTCCTGTTGGATTTATCAGAAATCCTACTTCGCAACAGGTAGTTCCCGCATAGTGAGCCGGGTCCAATTTTTGCCGATTCTTTTCCAGCAGGCCCGGCAGGCCGATGTTTTCAGTAGAAATTTCGAATTCTGAACCTGAAGCAGGTCAACCATCAACACGTTAACAACAGAACAGTCACCCAGACACTTACATTGTGACTGTACAGTTGAAACCTGGTTAGTAGGACAACAGCGATAAATGAATTGTTCAGTTCAGTCAGCAGGCCTTACTGTTATCTGATTTCAGATTCTTTCTGCTGTGTTGCTGATGAGTGCTGACGTTTTGGTTCTTGTGGGATTTGGCGCAGTTCCGGAAGCTTGCCTCCATTTTCAGGGTTAAGGACTCTTTCTAGGCTGTACCAAAGGTATGAATCACATCCTGCTTCTTGACAGGTAGTGTCGCAGTAATCAAGAAACCCACCAGTATTCCTTCCAATTATTCACGTACATTCAGTGGCCATTCCCTCTTGTAATATTCTGTGTGGTGTAAACAATCCAAGAAAAGAGGCTGGCATTATTAGTGATAGTGATGACCCTTTCTTGTTCATACAATCAGATGGGAAATTCCAATTAAATTATATATGTGTTTGTAGGCATGATATTAACATTTTCACAGTTGAACTTTTAGGGCAGGAACCTTAGCAGGTCAGCAGCATTGCACCGGACTGCTTATAGCGGTACATTATGTAGCATTGTATATATGTTGACAGGTCTGCAGAGGTGCCAGTGAAGATAATGAAGATAATGCTGTGACTGAAAATTTTGTGATAGTTTTGGACTCAGGAAGCAGCACCTGGGATGTAATGAGGAATGCAGTTTAATGCCAGTTGACATTCACTGTACGATCTTCAGTACAGCTCTGTGTTGAAGTGGTAGGAGTGACTGGCTGCTGCATCGTTTTGGTGTGAGACCGTATGAGGAGTGGGGACATTCGTTACCACTAGAGAGTGAAAGTAAGTTGCAGAAAAGGTTGTGCATATACTGAAGGTTAGTGTCCTTTGAGCTGTTGAACTCCTTGTCAGAATACTCTGCCAAGTGCACCTGTAGAACATTGGTGTGCTGCAGGCTGAGGTGATGTGTCCAAAACTGCAGGCCATAAATTTCACTACAGGTGTTAGATAAGGTGATGCCACTAGTTCATAGGAAGCTGATAGTGAGGATATAGCAGGCAACACAAGAAACGGGTGAGAAGTTTTATTAAAATACAAATAAGTCAACAGCATCATACCTTGGATTAGAAGCTGTTGGACTAGTGACACATATAACAATTACAATACTGTGCATCGGTTTAGAGAAGTTTTTTTTTTGTGTGATCATTTTTGTACAGCACATAAAACATTTAATTACAGAGGTTTGATATTTAATTCTACCGTCCTAAATAAGAAAACAAATATGTTACTTGATAAGCTGCAGACACAAACATAACTGACACTACATGTCTGCATAACGCATTTACCTGTTGAAATTTCCTTGAGGTTTTTGCTTCAATTTTCATATTAAATTCTGTTATAAGAAAACTAGTTTTTATAGAGTGTAAGGCATGGAACAAACAATTCTAATTGTGTCCTGATTCTCTGGCAAAATATTTACAAAGATAAGCAGCCTACCCTGTACAGTTAATAGAGTGGACTGCCAAGACATGCATAAACAATACCAGCGTTCTAATAGTGAAGAGCTAGAAGTTAATGCGGAACTGTTTTGCGTTATACGCAAAAGGAATATTTCCACACAAAAAAAATTAAAGAAGGTTCAAAAACTTCTAGGTAAAAATCCTCAACCAGATATCAATGCACAAGATAGTAGTGATAAGTGGAACACTTCTTTGCACTTGGCGATTAAAAGAAATGAGCTGGAGGTGGTTAATTTTCTGCTCACACAAGGAGCAGATACTGCAATTGAAAATGGTGATGGGAAAACGCCTTTGAAGTTGGCTGAAGAACTTAATCACTTGGAGATTATAGAGGCATTGAAAAGCTTTCCTTCACAGGTAGAGTGGCCCCCCTCAGAGACAGACAGATTAGCATCACACTCCTCTCAGCCAGATGCAGACAATCCCAATCAGGTGTCGGTATTCCACAGTAACCCAAATGTAGCTGCATGTCGCAAACAAATAGCATCAACTGTTCTGCCGCCTTTCTCAGGAAAACTAACAGTAGACAAAGATCTGAATTTCAGCAATGAAAATTTTAAACAATCAATCAAGAAGGTTCATGAAAACAAACAATTATCCACCATTGATCAACTCAAAGCAACTCCCCCTTATCCCACACCCCAGGTGTTGGCCCAGTTTGCCAACATGGTATACAAAGATTGCAGTCCTGAAAAACCTGAGCCTCCCCATGGCTGGAAATTCCTAACGGCAGCATCTCATTTTGGGAAAAAGAACGGCTACTTCGGAGCAGCCTATTGGCACCCGGAACGTCAGCAAGTGGTGATTGCTCACAGAGGGACTGATGTTAAGAATATTGGTGCTCTTGTAACAGATCTTAAAGGTGTTTTGTTTAACAACTACGTTGAACAAATGAATTCTGCCAGCACTTTTGCTAAAAAGGTGGTCTCAGTTCTGCAAGAAATAGAGCAAGAAAATAAGGTCAGTTTCGAACAATTTTTCACTGGTCACTCATTAGGGGGTTGGCTGGCACAGGTCACTGCGTTTACCACTGAGTACCTTGAAGTCAAAGAAGACAAATTTCTTAAAAGACTTGCAAGAGAAGAACATGAACCATCTGCAAGCAATACTGTACAAGACAGTCATGGTGACAGACAGAGTTGTCATCCACACACAGTAGTTTTCGACAGTCCAGGATGCAAAGATATGTTGTCACAAATGGCCGATAAACTTGACGTACGCCTCCATGGCCACTCCGTTGATTTGCAGCACTTAGATATCACTAGTTATCTGTCTGCTCCAAATCGTATCAATACCTGTAACTCACATTTAGGGACGGTGTATCGCATCTTTACCGATTTGTCTGACATGGGATGGAAGGAAAAGCGCACTCTGTTGTACAACCTAGCAACACATAGTATGGACAAAATTGTGCAAGCCTTTGACCCTGAAACGGGGCAAGTTCGTAAGGACGATAAAGGTAGACTGAAAATACGAGAGGTGGTCGATTGGCCTGTTAGTGCTGGCTTAACGGGTGGTGGAGAATTGAAAGATTTTTTTAAATGGGCAAAGCATCTTAATAATTATCATGCTGAGATAATGGACATTGTCCCTAACAAGGTGCCCAAGGGTTATCACCCACTTCGTTATCAAACTAAACCTTATGACGAATGCACAGAAAGTCTCAGGATTTTTAAACAAGATCAGAGAGAGTTCCTGGAGCGTTACCATTGGTTGTGTCAGGTGGAGGAATTCTTTCAACCTGAAGATCTGTTTTCTGTAATGAATGATGATGAGGCCACAAAAGAAGCTGAACTAAAGTTACGAAACTTTGAGCTTGCCAATGAAAGTGTTCGCTGTCCAGACACTTGCACATTGTATGCCCTGATTCCGTATGTGAAGCGGTTGGTTAGACTTTTCCCACAAATAAAAGAGAACATAAAGGCCAAATTATCATCACCCCAAATAAGAAATAGGGTTTATCAACATGAAACTGGGTGTTATGTTAAAATTATTGAGCAAAACGCACTTGATTTTAAACGGGAGGCACTGGGATTAAAAGAATTTCTTACCAGTGACCAACAAGTTTGGCAGTTACGAATGGTTGATGGGGATGTTTGGACAGGGATAACCAAGGTTTACCGGGTTCTCCAAAACACGTCCTGTATGGCAGATTACACCAGGAAGGGTCACTATACCATACTGAAATTAAAGCGGCTGCTAACAGTTAATCGAATGATAAACTTGAATGCACTACTGGAATCAATTAAAACACCACATCTACTGATGATAGCGTGCGAGAACAATGAGCCAGTTAATGATGAGCTAAGGACCATTTTCAAGGAATTGTTCAGCATTATGAAACAGAGGAAGTCTATGAAAATTATTGTGACTACTCAACCAGAAGATAGCACTGCTGCTTTCTTGGAACAAATAGCTAGCAAAGAATTCGTTGAAGGGTTCTTGACAAAAGATGAACATTTAACTTGGAATGATTTAACCTCCAGTTCGCAGACAGAAATATTAAAGAAGACAGTGATTTTTCAAGGCAAAAGGGTTGCCTTAAATCAACTCACATCTGCTCAATCAATGCCAGATTCCTTTCCACTTGCTGATCTGTTACAAGAAAGGGAGCTTAGAATCAGTGAGGAACCAGCACCGTCCGTTTGCAATGGTTACAATAAAAAGTACTATATTGATAGAACTTTTAATCACAGCATTGTTATTAAACAGGGCATTTCAAGAGATAAAAGGGAAGGAAAATTTGCAGATTTGTTGGTTAGTAATGAACAAGAATTTAAAAATCTCTGTAAACAGAATCCAAAGGAAAATGTGCATTGGCTAGAGATAGAAAAATCAGGGGAATTGATTTGGCGGCAGTCGCATGGGAATTTCAAGACATTACATGAATACATTGATACCCACAAATCCCATTCTTATGCTCCTAGTGATTTAGACAACCTGTTGCAGGAAGCAACACACCAGAGGGTAATGCTAATTGCTGACAATGCAGGAATGGGTAAAAGCACAGTACTGACCCACCTGTCTAAACAAATCGCACAAAAATTTCCAGCCCACTGGTTGGTGAGAACTGACTTAAATGACTATACAGAACAACTCAGGGCTCTGAAAGGAAAGCAGATGGATAAAGGGACTGTACTTGAATTTGTATCAAAGGAAGTGCTAAAGCTTCACTCTCATTTAGAGAAGGAGTTGTTTAAGAAGAGCTTTGAAGGAAATGAAGTTAACAAAGTAGTGGTAATGGTGGACGGATTTGATGAAATCAGTCCCAGCTACAAAGAGACAGTCATTGACATGCTGCAAGTTCTGAAGCAGACTTCCTTAGAACAGCTGTGGGTCACCACACGACCCCACCTGAGAGAAGAATTGGAGGATAATCTGCAACAGCTGTCCTACACCCTACAGCCCTTCTCCGAAGCCGAGCAAGTTGAATTTCTGAAGAAATTCTGGCTTCAGAATTCAAATCTTGAACACGAGGATGAACATCGGTTAGAAATTTATGCTACAGCATTAATCAGAAAGTTGGCACAGTCAATTAGCGATAAGGACAGAGAGTTCACCGGCATCCCATTGCAAACCCGCATGTTAGCCGAGGCTTTTGAAGAGGACTTTAGATCATTTTATGTGTCAGAGAAATCCGAGCCTGAGTTACCACACAAGCTCGACTTGTTGGGGTTATACGGACGATTTATTGACAGCAAATATGAAATATTTTATAAAGAGAAGTCAAAATTTCAACCAGGTAACATGGGTGCAGATGGGGTACGAGAACGTGATTTGAAGAACATACAAGTGGTGCATCAGCTGTTAGCCTTAGAGGCATTGTTTACTGAGGATCAGGTGACATTTCTGCACGGTTATAACAATTCTTCATTTTCAGATGAAGATTTGGCTAGGATTGGGATAGCGCAGAGAAACCATGAGGGTAAGCCACATTTCATCCACCGCACTTTTGCTGAGTATTTTGTGGCTGATTTCCTAATAAACCAGCTCACAAAGAAAACTAAACAAAACACACAAGTGAAGGAACTGTTACTAAATGAAGTTCTATTACAAAAAGATTGTCATGTAACTAGAGCCTTTTTGAATGGACTACTGGGAAATTCTAAGCCATCGACAGAGGCCTTGAATGAGTATGGAGACCTACTCGATAAACAATGGAATAAGGGAGAAGTACAGGGACCCCTCATAGTTGACACGACACTACTACATGAGGCAGCGACACAAGATAATGCTCATATTATTGGATTCTTACTGGACAGCCTAAAATCAGGAGAACATTCGAACGCTTTAAAATTGATGTTGTTAGCCAAAGACTATGACGGACGAACAGCTTGGCACGTGGCAGCAGAAGCAGGTCACATAAAGGTGTTAGAGGATATGTGGATGTGGGTTAAAGCACAATTAAACCCCCATGAATTTTTGTTAGGACAGGACAGGGAAGAAAGAACCGTGTGGCATAGGGCGGCACAAATGGGAAGAGTACAGATACTACAAAAACTGTGGGAATGGGCTAAAGAACTGCAGCCAAAACCAGACGAGTTACGGAATGAGTTGTGGTTGTCAAAAAGCGATTTTGATCAAACGCCTTGGCACCTGGCAGCAGTAGAAGGCCATGTTGAAGTACTAGACACACTTTGGGATTGGGCTAAAGAACTGCAGCTAAAACCGGAGGAGTTGAAGAATGAGGTGTTGTTGTCGAAAGGCCTGTACAATAAAACAGCCTGGCAAATGGCAGCAGGAGAAGGCCACATTGAAGTGTTAGAGAAACTGTGGGAATGGGCTAAAGAACTGCAGCTAAAACCAGAGGAGTTAAGGAATGAGGTGTGGTTGTCAAAAGGCGAGTTCGATCAAACAGCCTGGCACAAGGCAGCAGAAAGGAACTATGTTGATGTATTACAGAAACTGTGGGATTGGGCTAAAGAACTGCAGTTAAAACCAGAGGAGTTAATGAATGATGTGTGGTGTGTGAAAAATTCATCTGGAGAAACAGCCTGGCACATGGCAGCAAAAGGATGCAACGTTGAAGTATTAGAGAAACTGTGGGATTGGGCTAAAGAACTGTATAAAAACCCAGAGAAGTTAAAAAATGAAATGTGGTTGTTGAAAGATGAGATCCATCAAACGGCCTGGCACATGGCAGCAAAAGAAGGCTATGTTGAAGTATTAGAGAAACTGTGGGATTTGGCTAAAGACCTGCAGCTGAAACCAGAGGAGTTAATGAATGAGGTGTGGTCGTCAAAAGGTGAGTTTGATCGAACTGCCTGGCACTTGGCAACAGGATCTGGCTGCATTGAAGTGTTAGAAAAACTGTGGGACTGGGCTAAGAAACTGCAGCTAAAACAAGAGGAGTTAATGAATGAGGTATTGTTGTCAAAAGGTGATTTCGATCGAACTGCCTGGCACTTAGCTGCAGTATGTGGCCGCGTTGATATATTAGAGAAACTGTGGAATTGGGCTAAAGAACTGCAGCTAAAACCAGAGGAGTTAAGGAATGACGTGTGGTTGTCAAAAGACGAGTTTGATCAAACGGCCTGGCACTTAGCAGCAGGAATAGGCCGAAGTAAAATATTACAGAAACTTTGGGATTGCGCTAAAGAACTGCAGCTGAAACCAGAGGAGTTAAGGAATAAAGTGTTGTGGTTGAAAGATAAGTCAGGAAAAACTGCCTGTCACAATGCAGCAGAGAATGGCCACGTTGAAGTTATAGAGAAACTGTGGGATTGGGCTAAAGAACTGCATATAAAAACAGAGGAGTTTAGGAATGAAGTGTGGTTGTCAAAAGACAAGTCGGGTAGAACTGCCAGGCACATGGCAGCAGGACGAGGCCATGTTCAAGTATTATATAAACTGCGGGATTGGGCTGAAGAAATGCAACTAAACCCAAATGAGTAACGGAATTAGGTGCTGGTGTCAAAAACAAGCCTGGACAAATGGCTTGTCACATGGCAGCAGGACGTAGCAACGTTGCAGTATTAGATTAGATTAGAAGGTAGGGTTGGTCTGAAAAGTGAAACTAGACACTGACTGTTTACAAAAAACACGTATAATTCTTCCCTTTAAGGAGTAACGTCGTTCCATGTATATGTCTGAGGGCGTTATGACATATCCATGCTCCGATTTTCCACGTTTACTGAATCGTGTAACGAGTATCAGACCATGGATATGTCATAACGCCCTCAGACATATACATGGAACAACGTTATTCCTTAAAGGGAAGAATGATACGTGTTTTTTTTTGTAGTAGCTATATTATTATACGGACAACCTCAATGTTCCACGTCACATGCAACACTGCGACGGATGCGCATTGTGTTGTTATCACGTTGAGGCATAGCGAATTGAATTCGTTAAAAGATTCGCGTGACGGTCTGACGTCACGTCGTGTGACGGTCTGACGTCACGTCGTCTGATGGTCTGACGTCACGTTTCACCAGGCGAGCCCCAGCCATAAGACATATACATGTCAATATGTTGCTTCTACTAGAACAGAGTTACAGATTTAGCACATGGTGCCAGGCAATATATAATGGCCATATAAATGTGATACAGAAACTATGGGTTTGGGGTGAGGAACTGCACATAACCCCAGACGAGTTAAATAATTATTCACAGCCATAAATAAGGACGGAAATAACGCCGTCTACTGGCCCGCATGCACAGGCAGTAAAGAGTTTTTGGATCTTCTGGGTGTGCCTAAAGAAACGCAACTGAACACATATGATTTGAGGAAATTTTTGGTTGCCGCCTGGCACAATGCAGCAGCACATGACTATCTAAGGAAATTGGAAAGGATATGGTTGCGGCCTGGAGAAGTGCAACGAAATCCACACAGGTTAAAGACGTATTGTTATTGGACCAAAATAAGGAGGGAAAAATTGCCTGGCATGTGGCAGTATTTGGAGACTGTGTTGGGGTTTACAGAAATTGTGGAGCTGGGTTAAATGAAAGCCAATAAAGCAAGAAAATCTAAATAGAATTTTTGTAGACTAACATCGAGATGGAAGATTTGCTTTCAACCTGGCAGTAAATGAGGCTAATGTAGAAGTATCACATAATTTACTTGGTTTGTCTGAAGAAGCACAAAACATGAAGACGATCTAAGGAGTGCCATATTTCTAGCCCTGTACAAATTGGAAAAGCTGCCTGGCAAATGTCAGTAATAGGTGGAAGGATAATGGTGTTACAGAAACTTCTAGATTGGCAAAAGAATTGCAAAAAATACAGGTGAAGTAAGATATAAATTATTGCTAGACCAAGAGTGGGGTAGACAAACTGCATCGTTCCTGGCAGCAAAAAATAACAATGTGAAATTATCAGAGGAACTTGGGTTTTGGTAAAAGAGAAAGGACACCCAGAAGAAATAAAATATAGTTTGTCGCTAGCAAAAAACAAATATGGCGAGACTGCTTTGCACATGGCAGCAGAAGACAGTGTGGCAGTACTGGAGAAAATATGGGCTATTTTAAGGAAGCCCAACTTAACAAGGACGAGTTAAAGAATAAATTGTTACTTGCCAAAGACGATTATGAACACACTGACTGGAACCAAGCAGCAGAAAAAAGCCAGTTTAGGGTCATTGGAGACATAATGGAGTTGGGATAAGAAAGCAGAACTAAACTCGAATTGTTGCTAGCCCAAAATGAGAGAGGATAAACTGCCTTGCATTTGGAAGCACATAGAAACCATGTAGAAATGTAACAGCATCTGTGTGTCTGGGCCGAAGAAGTGCAACTGTGTCTAAATGAGTTAAAGAATAAATTGTTAGTAGCCAAAGACAAGTATGGATACATTGCGTGGCGCAAAGTTGCAAGATTTGGCAGTTTGAAGACATTACAGAAATTATGGAGTTGAGCTATGGAAGCCGAACTAAACCGGATGAACTGTTGCTAGCCCAAAATGAGATAGGAGAAATTGCATTGCACATGACAGCCTAGTGAATCCAATTATCAGTATTGGAGTGAATGCTGGTCTGGCTCTAAAAAGCACAGTAAATCCAAATTATTTACAGATAAAATTGTTACAGCCCCTATAATACATTTGAGGTACTGTCTGGTATTTATGTAATGTCGATACACTAGAGAAAGTATGGTTTCATGTTGAAGGAGCGTAAGTAAACCAAGTTCAATTAAATGTGATTGGTTGCTTGTCAAAAACGAGAATGGAAAAACTGAATGTCACCTGTCTGTATGGGAGGTCATAGCAAATATGTTCCATACTTTAAGACAAACCCCCTCAAGGAGTTTATCACCCTCTCAGACTTGACAGCTTACATCCCATTTCAAATGCTGTCTTCTTCAAGATGTATAACCATTTGGATAGAACCTTTGTGTATAATAGCTATCATGGACCACTTCTTCCCGTTGACTACCAAAATTACCAAAATGGTCTGCAAGATCAACTCCAAACAGAACTGAGTTGATATTGAGACATCCTGCTCTTCTTCTGTCACTTTCTCCAAGGCTGGATTCTTCCGTTGGTCTTCCAGACACAGGCACATCTTCGCACAGTGTCCCTTGCAACAGATATTGCACCTTATTTTCTGCTTGCAGTGCTCTGATCGATGCCCTGGCTGCAGGAACAATGTTTCTTGTTTATTATGTAATGATAAATTCTAAGCTTGAAAAGTTTTTACTATCCTAATAACTTTCGCAAAACAACAACACAGTTTTTTTTCTTCTCACCAGATAATTGATCAGTCACCGTTGTGGCCGTTTCCTCCACTTGTTTATTCTGGTTTTCATTCCGTGCAAGAAACCCAATCAGCCTGCAACCAGATTTACCAAGGAACTAGTTTCTTCTCCTCCAAACTCACTATGCAGAAATGAGAGGTCTTTAATCCTGTCCCCAAAAATACTGCTTCCATTATTGTCCCTGAGCAAAGCCCCAGTATTTCTCAACCACACTCTCAATACATCTTCTGATATACAGGATTCAACGACCAGAAATAAAATTTCGACGTGCTTATCAGAGGTCACTCCAATTGATTCAAAAGCAAACAAATAGGATTCCAGGCTGTCATACACAAAAGCTGTGTCCTGGTTTGCCCAGCTGTCTGTGACATTTTTATTACAAACCCCAGTAGCTCCCTTGCAAAGCACTCTATCAGGAATTCTTCCTTTTCAAATCTGTTCTTCAGGCTTTCAGTGACCTTGCTATAGTTCTTAGCAGTGGCCAGGAAGCTTTCTACAATTTCCCGAGCCCTCGAACCTTCAGTAGTGGCTTGGATTAAACACTGAAATTTGTCTTCCTCCTCCATATCATCAAGAATTCTCTAAAATTTACTTGAAATTTCAAAACATCATTCAAGTTCTCACATAAATTCTTTAGTTCTATTGTACAGAGTCTTAGATCCCCACTACCAACGGTCAGGGAAGAAATGACAGACTACTTATTATTTACCACGACTTGAGGACAACCAACCAAATTGTGCCATCTTCACACTTGCCTGATCCAACCTCTCTCTGTATTCTCCTATGGTCACATATTCTACCTCAAAGTCATCCCCTCCTTGTCTAATATCAGTGTGGCCATGTGGTTGTCGAGGTTATGTCAGTCACCTGCTAACCTCTCAAAGAGTTAAAAACTTTGTTTCCACTGTCTGTTCACAGGGATTTTCAGCATTTATTGAATGAATTTATTTCATATGTTTTTGTGAACAATGTTCATATTATTATTACTATTATTTAAAATACACTCTATAGATCATTATTGGACAGTACCTTAGGATATAGAAACTGTCAACAGTTCATGACAGTAAATGTGTTACACAACACATTTACTGTCAACTTAAAATATTATGAAATCCATAGTTTAATATCAATCATACAGTCATAATTATTGTCCTAATAAAATCTGTAATAAATGTTACAAAATGGAATTTAAATATATATATATATATATATATATATATATATATATATATATATATATATGCTTGTGTATGTCATTCTGCTAAAGTGTAAATATGCATATCATAATAATTAATATGATTTATTATATAGTAAATATTAATTTTGTCAAAAGTATTGTCATAGTGAAACCTGTAATAATTACAAGAATGTGGAATGTGTGTATGTATATGTGTGTGTGTGTGTGTGTGTGTGTGTGTATGTGTGTGTGTGTGTGTATATATATATATATATATATATATATATAT
>Ga0268261_10002359_pt1 | contig 13493 bp, 13 predicted proteins | sample TergutNc150P1_FD_190353 | JGI IMG/M metagenome (GOLD analysis project Ga0268261, IMG submission 190353) | Nasutitermes corniger P1 segment gut microbial community from laboratory colony in Florida, USA - Nc150 P1 (SPAdes) (version 2) | ecosystem: Host-associated > Arthropoda: Insects >... | reverse complement strand
AGAGAGAGAGAGAGAGAGAGAGAGAGAGAGAGAGAGAGAGAGATGTGGGAACTGAGGCAGGAGGTGTCACTGTCTCATGCTCATTTTGGGCTTGTGCCCACTGACTGGCATGGGGCTTAGGATTTTCTGAACTATTTAAATTCCTACTTTTCTGTTCATTCATAAGCACGTGTAATTGAGTTAAATGTGCATATGATGTAACTGCACTATAGTACTGTAAAAAGGTAAAAGGTAACATAATCCCACTACAGGCCTAGTGGCCTTTGGGGTTTCTGGTAGGTTAAGGCTCCAGAATTTCTAGACACTCGGCACATGAAGGTGGTAAGGTCGTCACCCTTATGCACCGGCTGTCTTTACTCCCAGGAATATCCTGGTACTCATTTTTAGAGGCTGAATCGACCCCAGGGCACATGGAACTATCTGATGCCCCGGAAAAAATCCCCAGTGACCAGGGATCGATCCTGGGACCCTCCGACTAGTAGCACAGTGCCTTAACCACTACCCCCCCCTCCCCCCAGGCTCCACTGTGTACTGTGTGCTGTGAAATGATGCTAATAATGGGGTAGAAGAGGGGGAGAGGGCATGTGGAGGCAGCTGGTTCTTCTGAATCTTTAGTATCTGTGTACTTCCCAAAAAAAACTGTGATCCTAACACTCAACAGCTGTGAGAATCTTTAATCTCAACAAAGTGTCACCTCTTTCTCATTTTAAAATTGGCTGTCATGTTATAGATTCTTCATTCACATGGAAAATCCCAATAAAATTTTAACACATACTGCATTTGGGTTTTTGTGTTAGAAATGGGGAGCAATCAGTATAACAAGTCACCGACGGTACTAACCAGAGTAAGTGCTGTTGCTCGCGACTGTGGGAGATTGAAAGCACTCTGTAAACCCTCTACACATATCAGTAGAAAAGGTTTAACTAAGTGAAGTGAAGTGATAATACTGACTTGAGTATAATATGACCCCTTGTTGTAAGCACCAGTTTTGAGGAAAATGACTAGCCAACCATGTTTAATTTTGTGTGTGACTATGATTTGACCCATTTTTCTGGAGCTGTATTATGCAGAAATTGTCGTCTTACATTCAGGAAAATTGTGTACTTGCTGCTCATACTGTGTATGTGTTAATTTTGGAATCTTAAGGAGACCCTTAAATTACAATTTCATAGTTCTGATATTAAAATTCTATTAAGATAATTGTTGTCTGTTTATATAATTTCTTTAGGTGCTTACTCTCAGGGACGCCATTATTCTAGTTGATATGTTTGAAATATGTATGTTGTAACTCTCTTGTTGGTATTCCAATTTAGCAATGGCATACTTAGCCAGGTGAGGGAGCTTGTATTCACCAGTGTATATGAAGGCTATACCATTGGCAGCCTGGCCACTGGTAGGACCACCTATGCTGGGCAGGATTTGCGTGAGATTCTGGACCATGAAGGGCATCGTGGCCCTCCAGGGTGGGGGTTGGGCATTGGGCTGCCATCCTTATATTGTAAGAATTCATTTGTCTTGAAACCCTGGCACAGGGAGGTCATGACTCAAAAATGGACTGAAGCACCATAGAAGAAGAAGTAAAACTACTTGTACAATTCTGTTCATCTTAGAATTTTTTGATTCCACTACATGTTTTGAACCCACTGTGTATCAGGTTTTGTAACCACCAAGTACTCTCTGATGGAAGTTAGGTTACAGTTACATTGTAATTAAAAGTTTGTGAAGCTCACGTTTACATGATCATGTTTGTACAATTGTAAAACTAACATTATACTTGGCTAGTATTTAAATATTTTTAAAAATGTTTAAGGAAATTAAAATTAGATTGTTGTGGATAAATAAAATACTTTTATTTTTGCTAATAATTATTCATTGTCTGATAAACTTATATGTGCGCCACAAGATTGCATGTTTGATTTATGTGTTTAGTAGGATGTCAGTTAGATTTCTGTCTTCTTCCTTACATTTGTTGGGTAACCTTCTAATACTGCAGATGATTATGTATAACTATTATGCATGTTAATGTTATGACTTTATTGGAGGTTAAAATTAAATATTTAGCTTCAAATTTTTGGTATGTTGCTTGTGTCACTGTGCTCTGTAATGACACTAACTGTTTGTGTTTTTAGTAAGCATATGTTTTCTTGTGTAATTTTATCTTGAAAGTATTATGTATTTAGATTATCATCATCTTTTGGTTTTCATAGCTGTGGAGCGGTTAAATGTTCCAAAATTTTGGAGCAATGTCGGAAGATTTTACCGCTACATGGTGCGGAAGCCCAAGAAAAGACCATTATGTGATCAAAAAGTGCTGTGATAGTCTGAAAACTTGTGTTATCTGTTTATTTTATGAATGGTTGTTTAATGCCTTGACACTTATCTTGTGTGCTTTGTGGACTGCACTGAGCTGTGTGTTTGCGTGAGGTGTCTGGGCTTTCAGATTGATAGTGCTACGATGTGCCTTGCTTATGCTGTCATAAGTGGGATAATATCTTTCACTTTAGGCATCATTTATTTGTAGACTGTGTCATATATGTGGCAGTTTTCTGTCATATTCAATAAATGATCCTACCTACTTTTAAGTGCTATTTCTTATTTTTTGTATAATTATTACAGTTATAAAATATATATCAGTGACATCCAGTAATTTTTGTTCCCAGAATTTTACTGTGTAGTGGTTTCCATGCTTTTAAATATTTAATTTTGAATGACATTTAAATATTGACAGTCATAACTAATGTTTCTTATTGTCTTATCCCATCTCTTGATTTCAACAGTTTGGTTGGATGTTCGTACAACATCTACAGTTGATAAGGTTCTGGCTGATGTTCGAGACCACAATCAGGACTGTTTAAAATCTTTATGTGGCTTACCTGTCAGTACGTACTTTAGTGCTGTCAAGATTCGTTGGCTAATGGACAATGTTCCAGCAGTGAGAAGTGCAATTGAAGAGAAGCGTTGTTACTTCGGAACTGTGGATACGTGGTTGTTATGGGTAAGATATGTACGAAGGCTGATTGAAAAGTTTCAAGACTGATTTTTTTATTCAGAATCAGAGGACTCTACAGGCCCTACAGTTTTTTCTTTTTCAAAGTAGCGTCCTTCACATTGAATACATTTTTTACAGCGTTTTATAAACAATTCAAACACATGAAATAGATTGTTTCGCGACATCCCTTTTAGCACTGCGGCCGTGGCGTTTCTCACTTCATCATCTGAAGAGAACCTCTTTCCGTGCAGTTGTCTTTTCAGTGTTGGGAATGCCCAGAAATCACATGGCGCTAAGTCCGGGCTATATGGAGAATATTTTAGTGCTGTCCCAATTTCAGTCAGTGCTGCCAATGCCACAACAGCAATATGTGGCCGGGCATTATCCTGGAGCAAAAACCACTGTTTCTTGAGCAAATCCGGTCTTTTCTTTCTCATGGCCCCATGCAAATGGGTTTTCAGGACGTTTGCATAATAGTCCCCGTTCACTGTCTGCCCATGGGGAACCCAGTGCTGTAAGATCATCCCGTGCGCATCAAAGAACAGCAGAAGCCAGAACGTGCTTTGTCGATCACTTGCGTGTTACCATCTTTGAAGTGCCTCCAACACTGAAATACTGCAGCATAGCTAAGTGTTTCGCCACCATATGCTTGCCGTAACATTTCAAGTGTTTCATTACTGCCCTTCCCAAGTTTAACACAAAATTCAGTCACACACCTCTGCCGTATTTTCACAGAGACGTCTTCCTCATCCGCCATAACAAAACGTACTAGGTGCTTCCACTCGCTGTGACCAAATACTGAAGGCCACAGCTGTCCAACTGCAGGTTCAGACACGTCACTGTATGACTTTCACAAAACCTAGTATAACGTTGCCACGTCTAATACAGGGAAAGAGAAATAGAAGCAGTCTTAAAACTTTTCAATCAGCCCACGTATTTAGCAAAGCAGAACACTGTGAGGTACAGCATCATTAAACACTTATATTAGCCTTCTTTCTTTCTGAAGGAAATTAAATAGGCTTAATGTGATTACCACACAGTCTATGTGTTTTACATTCCAACTTTTGAATCATACTGCCGATTTTTACAAAACTCGTTATCAATGTGCCATTGGAATCAATCCCAACATTACTTTTTCATTTTATACAATTAGTAAGAAGATAATGGCACACACTTGAAAATGTGACAGTGGAGCAAAGCTAGTGCCACTAGTGTAGGGTCCAACTATTATGTACAGTAATAAACATTAAGAACATAACTTTGTTAAAATAGTGTAAAATAACAATGTGGCTGCCATGCAAAAATTTGCTTTTGATTTTTGTTCAGTTGTAATAACTTATAAACTACTGGAGTTAGGTGTGTGATATTAAGTGAGGAGATACAAGTACTTTGTGTGCAAGAACTAATACAGAGATAGATTTGCTAATCAAACATGCAGGTAAAGTATTATACATTTTCCATGCAACCATATTATATTTACAACAGTTCAATGCCAACTTGTTGCACAACAGTTTTTTATTCGTTAATTCTTTGAGATTTATCGGCCTGACTTATTGGCCAACTTCAGGGAATCTTCTGTGACATGTTCAGTGTACATTTCTACTTATCTCTTAGAATTTTCACAAGTGGTTGAATTGTTGTTGTGTTTACAGTTCTCAAAATCAAAGTTGTGCCATGTGTGTGGAATGTAGAAACAAAAGTGATACCAGCAGTAATAGGGCCAACTGGTACCATCTCAGAATCATCCAGAAAATACCCGAGCAACATACCAAGAAAGCACGACATCAAGGAACTACAGAAAATAACCATACTGGGCACTACCCCCATATTTTGAAAAGTACTAATGTAAAATTTTCACATTCGTACCATGCATCTTGATATTATCAAAGTTATTTATTCACCAATGAATACACAAGTGATTGTCTTAAAAACAATATTAAAATTTACATTACTTCCGAACACTGCGACATACACACATCAACAAGGACCAACTAATACATGCAGCCACATCACCACCGATTTAATCACGCACCAATGTACCATAATTGAGTATTTTAACAAAGCGTAACTTTAGTAAGCATGGATAATGAGCTACCTGAAGATGGTGTGACTGCGCCGAAACATGTCAGAGCTGTTGTAATGTAAATTTTAATATTGTTCTAAAGACAATCACTTGTGCATTCATTGGTAAATAAATAACTTTGATAATAATGCAAAAGTTTAAAACATTTTTCATGGGAAATAACGGTACATTATGTGTGCCATGAATTGTAACAAAATAGCTGCATCATTATACTCCTAGAAACGTAGTCTGTTTCAGGTATATACTTGTAAATTTGTAAATACCCTGTATAAAGGTGGTAATTGATGATGATGATGATGATGATGATGATAATACAGTTTTATATATATATGCAGGGCTAAACATCCATACAACAAGAAATCAGGATTTACGAGTTCTGCTTGGAACTTCTTGTTTTGATCATGAATTATTGTTACAGAATCTGACTGGTGGCAAATATGGTGGTTTATATATTACTGATGTCACAAATGCATCCAGGACAATGCTTATGAACATAAAGTCTCTCCAGTGGGATTCAACTTTGTGCAGGTGTGTTGGTCCATAGAATGATGAGTTGGTTCTTGTCTCCCTACCACAAATACAGTATTAACCTTTTGGCACTGGAGTTTTACATTTAAATTTTAGCACACTCTGTATGTAAATGTAAATAATACAGGAACGAAAAAAGGTAGCATTATGAAATAAACGGCATTTTGAAGAGAAAAACAGAGAGTGTTCAGCATGTTTAAAATACTCAGTACTTATATTTGATGAAAAAAATATATAAAATACAACATCTGGAAGGTAGTGGTACACCCGTCCTATATATAGGACGCACGGTTCTTAAAGGTTAAATAAATTGATCTTTCACAACCACCCACCGCTAATTGTTTATATAATCAATATACATAAAGTACTTTCAATCTGTTGTTTACTCACCTCTTGCTTTTTCAGTGCCTTCATCATTGTTACATTTTTTCTTTGCTTTTATGGGTAGACTAGACATGGATATACTGCTACTAACTAACTTGTGGATTGTTCCCGGTGTCAGATTTTTTCCGTTTCCATCCCTTCCTACTTTTTCTGTGTTCTTTGTAGTTCTGTAGTTGTGCCTCATTTTTGTTTTTAATTGAAATCAACGTGGTGTCATACTCACTTTTTTGAATGAGGCATGGAGTAGATGCACTCTTAGTTGATATTAATTTTAATCTTCTTCTCCCAGCAAACAAATGTTATGTACCCTGCATGTACAATAGAAAGTGTAAGGTGACTGTGTGTCTTTTATTACTAAGACGTTTCAGTAGAGGACTACAAGTGTGAGTGCTAAAGTTATTTTTAAGCATTCAAGGATAATGTGACTGATCTAGAAGTTAGGATTGTTAACTTACAGACAGAATGACACAAACTCTCATATCCTTGAAACTGTAATAAGTAGTAAGTAGGTAATGTAAGTTTGTTCGGCTAATTTCTTTTGGAATCCATCATCAGGAATGAATGATCTAGTGTGGGAGGGATTTAATGTGGTTGTGTGAACCAACATGCTTTTCATTTGTTTTGTGTGAACTGGAAGGCTCTTCATTTGTTTTGTGTGAACCGGAATGCTTTTCATTTGTTTTGTGTGAACTGGAAGGCTCTTCATTTGTCTTGTGTGAACCAACATGCTTTTCATTTGTTTTGTGTGAACTGGAAGGTTCTTCATTTGTCTTGTGTGAACCAGAATGCTTTTCATTTGTTTTGTGTGAACTGGAAGGCTCTTAATTTGTCTTGTGTGAACCAGAATGCTTTTCATTTGTTTTGTGTGAACTGGAAGGCTCTTCATTTGTCTTGTGTGAACTGGAATGCTTTTCATTTGGTTTGTGCAAACTGGAAGGCTCTTCATTTGTCTTGTGTGAACCGGAATGCTTTTCATTTGTTTTGTGTGAACTGGAAGGCTCTTTATTTGTTTTGTGTGAACCGGAATGCTTTTCATTTGTTTTGTGTGAAGCAGCATGGCATTCGGGTGCATTCTGATCCCAGTCAGTCAGTGGCTGTGTTTGTAAAATGGGTGTATTAAGGTAAGGGTGATTGAAATATCAAATAAGTGAGAGTAGTGGTGGTCTGGAGTGGGCTGGGCTATGTGTGGAGTAGGCAGGAAGATTTCAGGAAGCAAACCAGCTGTTGGCAGGTAATGTGTAAAAGAAATGATCGAGTTTAGGGATGTGTTGGAGAGGCATGCAGAGGACATGATCTGGGATATAGTTGGTAAGTGGAGGTACAGGAGGTGAAGTGAGGTAACCAGGAAAGGGGACATGAGGGAAGCTGTGAAGTTTTTTTTACAGCATGAAGATTAAGAGTCTTGGGGGATGTAATGCGATCCTGCGAGATGGTGGCACATGTTGTAGAGGACTATATTTTCTCCATCTTCAGGGTAGAAATGGGAAAAGTAGGCTGGTGGTATGGACATGGAAGTGAAGGGTTGTAATGAATAGTAGTGACCATCGGGGTCTGGGATGAGGTAAGCAGGATGGGCCCAGAACAAGTAAATGAGAAACTTGGGTCCTGAAAAGGGCACTTGTGGTCTCTGTTTCTTCCCTGGTTGTGCAGGTGCATCTTATTGTTTGTCCCTCTAGTCCTAAAGTAGTACTTGTGTTAGATCCTGCCTGTCCCATTTGCTTATTCTGGACCTCATTTTCCTGCATCTTCCCACACTGTGATTGGCTATTCCTGTATTCCATGGCTCATTTCTTGTCTGACACTTTATTGTAACTGGCAGTTTAACCGGTCTGGCTGACCTGTACCCTGTAGTCCCCCAAAGTGTTGGCAATCGTCTGCCAGACCATGTGACATTACATCCCAGAAGACTGTAGGTTCAGTACTCATCACCCCAAGAATGTCAGATCTGACTGGTAAAACCCTGTTTACCATTATTCTGACATTTAACTTTCCTCAACCACAGATTTAGAGAAAAATATATTTTTCATATTCCTGTCCTTTGGGTTATTACACTTTGTGCTAAGGTAGGTGTGTATGAACATTACAGAGGAACATACTGCCTTGATATCTTCTCCCTGAAGATGGAGGCAGTATGTTATTCTGAAACATTTGTACCCACATGCAAGACTCTATGGTGTCAGACCCAAGAAGACCACAGAATGAATCTCCACTGTCTTGAAAACTGCAAACTCAAATACTTTGTTGTTTTTAGGTTCTTTGGTATTCCAATGGATTTGTTGCCTGAGATTCGCAGCTCATCAGAAATTTATGGCTGCTTGGCAGATGGATCATTGCAAGGCGTGCCAATATCAGGGGTAACTAGGAGCAGATGCATTGAGTTTGTAAAAGTGCAAATTACATGTCTTCATAAAGGTTGAAAAACAGCTGAGCAAGTAGATTGGTTTCTCCTATCAAATGGGTTGCATTTATGCCTTGATCCCTTACTATGACGTGTCTACTTCTGTGGAAGATTTCTGATTTGTTTGATGGAAATGAAACAATAAGTGTGACATACTGAATTGGCATAATTTCATTTCAGTGTTTAGGTGATCAGCAGTCAGCTCTTGTAGGACAGATGTGCTTCAGACAGGGTCAAGCCAAGAACACGTATGGCACTGGATGCTTCTTGTTATATAACACCGGTCAGTCTGTAAGTCCAAAATGAAAACAGTGTGTCCCCACATTACGTAATTTTTCCCTTGTACGAATTATAAAAATGACCCAAAAATTCATTATATGGAAGATAAATTTTGCTTTACAGAAATACAGATAAATATTAAAAAGTTTTTAAACCCAAAATGTGGAACAAATGATTTGGTATGAAATTCAGATCACATATGAGCATCTGTTGATTGTATAGCAGGATATGTAATTGGCCATTGGCTAGACTACACACATGCATCAGTGATGTTGGGGTTTGACAGGTAGTGCGGTTGCTATTCCTAGTTTTAGTTTGTGCGGTAGGTTACCCTTATTTAAGATGTGCTGTTTTTTCTGACAGGTAAAATTTTTTATTACAACCTTGGACCTCGGAAATGTCCATAAGACTCTATCTCACTTATGACATGAGAGTCAGTGGAAAATAAGGTTCATGTTACAGAATTTCAAGATACAAATACATATTCAGCAACACATTGATTCTGTAACATGTAGGTTTGTTGTTGGTTCACATATTTGTATACACAGAATCAGAGGAAGCTCTTTATGAAAGAGGGAAGTTTCTGTATTCTATAGATAACTGTAACTTGTATTTTAAAATTACTGGATGAATTCGTATTGTTACAGACACATCAGCATTGTTTCAGACAGAAACTTCATCTCTTTCTGCACCAAAAGCTGTCATTAGGCAAGATTGCCTGTTCAGTCACATGTTCACTTCATTTTCCAGTAAATAAATAAATAAATATAAATTTCTATGTAGTTTACAGTTACACATTGTAAGTAGCTCTAGAACTTTTTATATATACAGTAATATTGCACTTAAACTAATGGTATGGCCATTGAAAATACAGTGGTATTTGTCAGTTTTACAGATAACGTGCCATTGATGTGCTATTACATATTCTTCCCTTTGGAATCGCAGGTTACTGAATATTTATGCCATGAATTTGAAATGTTCTGAGAATACACCTTTATAGAACATGTGAAATAATAATGACAGTAATGATGATGATGATGATCATCACCATCATCGTCATCATCATCATCATCATCATCATCGTCATCATCTAGCAGTACTTTTTTTGGCAAAAGCCAGCACTGACACTGAGCACTGTTAATTGCTGGCATCTTTTGGTCTTATCATAAGCAACAGGAATTATTTTTGTATTTGGGTTTCATGGAAACATAAAACAAGTATGTACAGATGTTGTAACTTTCCTTTTCACGTGTTTGTTATAGAGGCAGTTTTTAAAACCGCAACAAGAACAGGCCCAGAATTGCATATTTTGTTCTGATGCATACCTTAGCCTCTTTTATTGCTTAAATTTTGAATTGTTGCGAGATACCCGCTGCTGTAGGTACCTGCCCTTTCATAGGTTTCAGTTCTGTCCATGTAATTATTATAGTAGGCAATTTTTGCCTGGACTGCATATTGTTTGACTGTAAATATATTTCAGGTAGTTCTTGTTTTGTGCAATTAATGTGTTCATGAAAACTATCACATAAATTTACATAAAACTAGGATCTTTTTCTGATAGAAGATGGTTGATATGTCTAGGTTTGTAGAAGTAAATTCCTGTCTTAGCTGATCCAGTATCACCAAAAGTTCAAATTGTTATATAGAACACACCACCATGAGTGTAATATTGTACAATATTCTAAAATACAGGTGAGATTTCTTTTTTGAAAAACCATTTCGAGGTTGACCTTCCCTTTCATATCTATGCACATTCTGGTGTACCGAGTGATGACTGCTTGCACATTCAAAGCAACCGTTGAACTGCATTCCATATTAGGACCATCACTATCTGCTCTGATGACAGTACTAAACAGTGACACACTCTTCACAGTGTTCTTGATCATAGCTGATTCATGACTGGTGTGAAGAGTGGATTTGTTTGGTCAAGGTGCATGACTAATATCATCAGTTCTTTCCCTTGTTCATATCTTCTTAGAACATTGACTTTTACCTCAGTACAAACCTCTTAATGTGTCTCAGTGCTGGTGTTTTGTGGGAAGTAGGAACATGCTAGCTTGACATACTGGAAGGACAAACAGGTTAGGACAGTGCAAAAACAATATTTAATGTAAATTCAATCTAAAGTCATATAGAAATAGGCTGATCCCGGTGAGAAGAGACCGGTGACAAGATGCCGGCACATGTCACGCAGAGTTGGTAATGAGTTGTGAGCCTCATCTACTCTTCCTGCGAAGTGAATGTTTTATGAATAGAATTCCCAGGGTTTCTTGCATCGTGCTTTGAGAGTTCCTTTCAGACTGCAAAAATTTAAATTTTTGACTGCATAAATTGAGAACATGCCTAAATTAATAAGCCATATAAATTCAAATTCACATAAATCAAAGCCCCATAAATTGAGAAATATCTGTGTTTAGATTTTTGCATGGTTATGTCTGTATACACTTTTTATTTTACCTATGTAATATTTTACTATACTATATCTGATTTTGTATTACATTGTTATATGTTACATTATGTTGTATTATTTTAGTTCAGACCCATTTAATTCCTCCTTGCTGATGGTCTGCATGTCAGTGCATTACCACCTTTCGTATCTGTCATCTCTGAGACAGCAGGCGAAAGCTAGTACAATATGAGCATGGTAGTGGGTTTATTTGTCAATGTATTTGTCTTTCTGTACATAGTGGCACAGCTTCTTCATTCAGAATACTTCCACAAAGTTAATTGTGGTGTACAAGCTGAAAATACTTGGTGTACCTAAAGGGTAGAACTCTTCTGCACTTTGGCTCATTTTTAGGCCTTATCATTGCCATGAGATAAAGCATTTGGATTCTTATTTATTTTGATTTCCTGATTTTATGGAAGTCCTGTCTGTGTATTCTCGCAGGTCTTCTGAGAACAGTGATTCACCTTGTGTCAGTATTGACTTCATTACATATATGTACATACTGAGGAATTTGGGTACAGTACAGAAAACTAGAGGAGGGATAGAAGTCTGGAGGGAGGACTGGTTGATACATTGCATCCTCTTCTGCAGACATTCTTGAGCAGAATCAAGCTTTGGCTCTTTGTTCATCAGCTTCTGAACTCATTTGGAAGTAGCATCACAGTCATCACCAGATTTTGACAGAAAACTTCAACTTCATGTAGGTCTGAGGTTGTTGCCAATACGTGTGAACTGGTTGGTGAAATGGGAGTCCTCAAAAGCAGTTTACAAGGAGATGCTACTATTGTTGACATAGGGTGGTCTTGATAGGTCATTCCTTTAGTGAGTTCAACCTCAGCTTCACTTACTTTTGCCAGACTTTGTAATCTGATTCAGAAATTTCCATCCAGTTTGTGTGTGTGTGTGTGTGTGTGACAGTCAGGAAGTTGAAGTGTTAGTAAATACTGTCATGCAGAGGGGTGAAATAAAAACACCTTGTTCGCTTTCTTGACCGGTCTACCCACCCTGCCAACAGGTCTACCAACCAGTCTTTATTCAAGGAACCCAAACTACAAAGACGATAAAACTACCTTCAATGTCAATACCAAAGATTACATAAGTAAAGCTGTCTCGGGTACCGAAGTTAACACATTCACTGCCGTAGTTGAGCTTAGTCGATTTAATAATTCATGCTTAAGATTGCCAGCGTCGACCTTAGTCGATATAATTTTTTCAATCATGCTCTTTCAGCTTAAATTAGCTGATCTGTCATTATAGGCGGGAAACTTGTACAGCAGCTTCAGTATATCTAGCTGACATTATCTTTATCCCTTTTATAGTTTATTATGCTTACATTGCGATATAATGAACCCGTGTTTATCCTTATGCTGAGAGGGAGATTGGGCTGTCTCTGGTTGCAGTCTATAAAGAATCTTTTATACGTGAAGTCGTGTATGTGTGACAGTTTGTACTTCTCAGTGCAACATGGCATCTAGGAAAAGAAAAACAACTGGATTTAGAACTGAAGAAGAATTAGCTGATGCGGTGAATGAAATTGTAAATGACAGTGATTCAGATACAGATAATATTCCCGAATCTTCAAGTAGTGAAGAGAGTGAATCTGAAAGTACAAATGAGAGTGATAATGAGAGCAACATTTCAATACCGGGCCCTGGCGGCGGACAGATAGATGTTACCCCAACTACAGGGTTTTCTAAAAATGATCATCAACCAAGAATACCGCCCTTCATAGGCAATCTGGGCGTGCAATTTGCAGTTGAAAATGAAGCAGATGTGATGAGTTATTTTGACCATTATATTCCTCCTGAACTCATTGAAATAGTAGTTGACCAGACAAATTTATATGCACAACAGATCAGGAAAATGCCTTGCCCCGTTACAAAACATGCACGTAGTGAAGAATGGAAACCAGTAACAGTAATCAAAATGAAAAAATTCCTTGGTTTGATTTTTGTAACTGGTATAGTCCGAAAACCAAAATTAGAATTGTACTGGTCAACGAGAGAAATTTTTTGGGCTCCAGTATTTTCAAAGACAATGTCTAGGAACAGATTTCAACTTATCCAAAGGTACCTTCACTTCAATGACAATAATGCAGCAGGAACAAACGAAGATCTTTTGTACTGTCATCATCATCTGACGAGTCGCAAGGCTCAAGCAGAACACCTATACCTACTCCAACAAAACATGCCCCAAAAATGACCCCCCTGGCAGGCTTGATGGAAAACTAAAGAATCACAAACTGGTCCGTATTCTACCCACAAAAATGATAAAACACCAACATGAAAATGTCGAGTGTGTGTGCGAAAAAATATCAAGAAAGAAACTAGATTTCTCTGTGCTCAGTGTGGTGTTCCTCTGCATCCAGAAGGCTGCTACACAC
>Ga0268261_10002358_pt1 | contig 13499 bp, 15 predicted proteins | sample TergutNc150P1_FD_190353 | JGI IMG/M metagenome (GOLD analysis project Ga0268261, IMG submission 190353) | Nasutitermes corniger P1 segment gut microbial community from laboratory colony in Florida, USA - Nc150 P1 (SPAdes) (version 2) | ecosystem: Host-associated > Arthropoda: Insects >... | reverse complement strand
TATGACATTAGTCGCCTAAAGGTTAATAATTTAACCCTTATCCTGCTAACGTGGAGAAAATGGTGAGCTCCTAATAATGCCAGCAAATAGCAGATGGGATTTAATTCGGGGTTTAAAGGGTTAAAGAAAGACTGAGCACGGTTAAGCACAGCAGGCAGCATCATCACTTGCTATATAGCACTAATTTTGTCTGCTCTATCATTTGTTCCATGATTCAAGAAACGTATAATGCAGATTTTTAATGTAGAGTCTATGAGTAGGTTTTCATATTCTATAGGCAGGTTCTGCTTTAAGCTGGACATTCCATATGTTTCATATTCTGCTAAGAAGTGTGTTTCATCCAACGTACTGCTTGGACATGCAGACACACAGCACTACAAAGGATTCAATACTAGAATACCCCTTTCAATCAGTTGACAAAGAGGATCAGTGGATTTAACCGACTACGACAGGCGCATGTGAAACTGGCAGGCTGCAGGTGTCCCATCTAAACTTCCTTGGCAGCTTGCACAACACTTCAAGACAAACAAAGAAACTGGCTAAGAGATTACATTTTATAAAAGTAAGATTCAATTGGACAAGAGCATAAAATTTGTCATTGAATGGTCAAGTGAAACTCTCTTTCCCTTAAACATTTTTATGTTCATAATATCTTCTTGTTGCAGTTCCAAAAATTATTCAGTGCGGCACGTAAGTGCAAAGTTACGCAGCACGCAAGTGTATGAACAACCCCACCTGCACTAAACATGAAATGGGTAAAGTGCCTCAAAAGATCATAATTAACACATACACACACTTCTTACTAACAACAAAACCGTCATCTGCACCAAATTTCAAACCAAACATTGATAAGCTACGCACAAATAAAAGATACCAACTGATGGAATATCTTCTAATATTAGAACAGGACCCACAAGGATAATATAATTTAGACTTTCTTTTACATTTGGATTGGGCTTGAACATATGTTTATTTTATTTATGCTCTCCTGGTATTTTTGTGGTACTGTATCTTTGAACCTACTTTTAAAATTCTGCAGCTCAACTGCCAATCTCAGCCCACAGCCCTTTGCACGCACTGAGTTTGACACGCCTGAGCTAAATGCAGGTTTACTGCCGTATATCATCTTGGTCTGGGAAGTATATTCCAATGAATGATACGGTAAGTATTCCAGTAAAACCAACAAGGGCAACAGTAGTAGAGGCATTGAACAGCTGGGCATACTGGTAGCGACAGTACCACGCAAGACCCAGCAGGACACTTAAAGAAGCATACAGAACAATGCCTAAATCCCAGTCCCTGTGGGGAGTTGCATCTGGTGTGCTGTTGGCATTAGTCGCTGAATCACGTGCCAACTGGTTCTCGACGGCAGACACAGAGCGCTGCTGGTGCACCAGACAGTGCACTACGCAGTTATCGAACAGCCCATAGTCCTGCAATGTCTCATTATCACTCTGCAGTACTTGTCCATTAAAGATGAGACGAACTAATTTGTCAGCAGCCAGCTCAAGGCCAAAGTGACGCCTGGAAAAACGATTTTAATTTTACACGAATAACTCCTCCGTGACACAACGGCTACACACAGAGTTATTACTCTGGCAACTATTACTCACCACTTCCTGTTTTCTCACTCATATTAATGTAACCCACTCATCTGACTGGCCATTCTTCCCCTCCAATGTGCAACATAGCAGTGGCAGGAAGTGACAAACAGCAGTTGCCACATAAAATAAGGACCCTGTATTTTTCATGCACATTTTCAATCCCTCAAACAGGTTGCTGGAAATTTACTAATATTGCTCAGTACTAAAGATGTAGTCAGTAAATTGCAAAATAACCCAGCAATACATCACTAAAAATGGTTTTCTTCTTAGAAAAGGTATTTGCAACAACAACAAAAACAACATACACAAGGATAAACAAGCATACTACTCACCACTGCATACATGACAATAAATTAAACACTGACAAACGACTGCTCATAATTACCACATAACACTCTCTCTTCTCCTAAACACATCATGATTTGAGAATAAGAAACTTAAAAACCAGGATTATCATAAAATATATACATTCGTCCAACACATCTACAACCTTTTACAAAGTATCCACAGGCTACATGTTTCGGCCCTCTTGGGCCATCATCAGACCTTATATATGAACAGGTACCTTCGATTTTAGTGCAGTTTGGGATCCCAGACTGTTACAAAGATGTTATTAAAATACTGTGTGCTACTTAATATATTTAATTTAACATGAATGCTAAAAACATATGTTAAAAAGATATTAAAAATAATGTCACTTAAGAAATGTTAGTTAAAAGTATTTCGTTGCCTTCGTTTCCTATTGGATGTCTCACGCTGACTGCGTGCCGTGATTGTGCTACCCCTTGGTGATATTGTCTTGTGCGAGTTATTCACTTCGGGTATTTTCACTTCTTAGGTTTAATGTCTTCGCTCGTACGTTTCAGATTGCAGTGGTGAGTTGTTCTATATTCCAACTTGCCCGAATCCGTATTGATTTTTACCCTATTCCTCTAGCGGACCACGGTGCTTGTCTGTGTATCTGTGAATGTTATATGAAAACAGTTATTGTGTTTTTCTACGCTTTAATTGGTATATATGGAATAGACTTAACCATCCATAGGAAGCAAAGCAGATTCACGACAGACATCTATAGGAAACCAACCACTACCGACACCATCATGGCAAATGACTCCTGCCATTCACGAGAACACAAGATGGCAGCCATTCGTTACCTTCACAATAGAATGATTACATACGAAATGTCACCCGAAAACAAACAGAGAGAAAGACGTACTATACAGCAAATCCTAAGTAATAACAAATATGACCCATCTATTATAAAGGAAATAAAGCATAAGAAGAAAGATCAAGCACAAGAGGAAAAAAACAAATGGGCTAAGTTCACATACATCAGAAGAGAAACTAGGTTCATCATAAAAGCTTTCAAGAACACCAAAGTCAAAATAGCATTCACTACAGATAATACAATAAAAAACCTTTTAACCACACGGGAAAGCCAGCATAAAAATAAATACGACAAATCTGGAGTTTACCAACTGGAGTGTCCATCATGCAATATGAAATATATAGGACAAACTGGAAGATCTTTTAAACGCCGATACCAAAAACACTACAGAGACTATAAACATGGTAGCACGAAGTCTAAATTTGCACAACATCTTCTCGAAAACAAATATTCAATAGACTCAATAGATAAAATTATGGATATAATACATATGACTAGAAAAGGAAAGATGATGGACACGATAGAGAAGTTCTATATATACCAAGAAACTAAGCTCAATAACCAAATCAATGACAAACTTACAGTTAAACCAAATTTAATATTCGAAACATTAGTAAGACACGACCCCCACAGAGGGATCCCTTCCACTCACTGCACGATGTCATCGACCTAGCCTTAGTTCCGACCAAGCCACGACTACGCACGCACGTAAGCAGGAACCCAAGTATTCAGCCAATGTAACAACAAGCAACAAAACAGACCCAGGGCATGTAGAAAATATGAACGTCAAAGAACACCTAACGCAAGAAAACAGTAAGTAACATATAATTCAAGATGCATCAAATATAAGAATTCCATATATACCAATTAAAGTGTAAAAAAACACAATAACTGTTTTCATATAACATTCACAGATACACAGACAAGCACCGTGGTCCGCTAGAGGAATAGGGTAAAAATCAATACGGATTTGGGCAAGTTGGAATACAGAACAACTCACCACTGCAATCTGAAACGTATGAGCGAAGACATTAAACCTAAGAAGTGAAAATACCCAAAGTGAATAACTCGCACAAGACAATCAATATCACCAAGGGATAGCACAGTCACAGCACCCAGTCAACGTGAGACATCCAATAGGAAACGAAAGCAACGAAATACTTTTAACTAACATTTCCTAAGTGACATTATTTTTAATATCTTTTTAACATATGTTTTTAGCATTCATGTTAAATTAAATACATTAAGTAGCACACAGTATTTTAATAACATCTTTGTAACAGTCTGGGATCCCAAAATGCACTAAAATCAAAGGAACCTGTTCATATATAAGGCCTGATGATGGCCCAAGAGGGCCGAAACATGTAGCCTGTGGATACTTTGTAAAAGGTTGTAGATGTGTTGGATAAATGTATATATTTTATGATAATTATGGAACACATCGGGACTAGTAAAGTTAAAAAAAAAATTAAAAACCATGGACATTCACTGTACACAGACAACCAATAATAATATCATACCATCTATAAAGCTATCACAAAACAACAAAACAAAACAGCAGCAGCAACAACAACAACAACAACAACAACAACTAAATTTGATACGCGTAACAAATTATTTCTGTGGGCCGAGTAGCGTAGTCAGTATAGCAACTGGCTATGGGCTGGACGGTCCGGGGATTGAATCCCGGTGGGGGATAGATTTTCTGCAGCTGTCCAGACCGGCCCCGGGGTCCACCCAGCCTCCTGTACAATGGGTACCGGGTCTTTCCTGGGTTAAAGAGTGACCAGGGCGTGACACTGCCCCCTCACCCCCTTCTAGTGCCATTGGTCATGAAAGAGTAGAGCTATACCTCTACTCCCCCTATGGGCCACACAGAGCCTCAGTGCCTGTACAAGGGTGCACTTTACCTTAACAGATTATTTCAACTGGAACAGTGTTAACCACTGAATTTTCAAACTGAACTGGCAACCAACTGCAACAATAATAACAATAATTTTTCAAATTTCAGTTTAACTTAATCTAATGATAAACAGCCACAGAATGAGAATATAAGCTACAAGAACCACACACACCCACACACACACAAAATAACTGATTCAAATTCTGAGCATAAGTTTTGGGCTCCGTCTATAGTAAATCAGAAAAATGTGGAGAGTGATGGGTAAAATGACAACAGCAAATTCAGGAAAATTAAGGACTACAACAAAGTAGAGTCAGTATTCTGAGACATTAAGATGGAATCAGGTAAACAGAGCAGAATCAAGGCTTCTGAGATAATGTGCTATGTTGGAATGCCTTCATCTTTAAGGTAAACTTACAACCCTTTTAAATATCAGGAACTGTAGATGAGAACTGCACTCTTCTGGGTTATTATGCAGTGTGAGTACTGGTAATTTCTTACCACTGTTTCAGGACAACCTATCGGTCCCATCTCCGGGGTCAAGACTCCAACAAGACAAACACAAATCACACATCAGTAACTGTAAACTCAATGACACAGCGTTGACACTACAGAAAGCTTTAAACTTCAACAATTTCAGTTTAAGAACATTGCATTTCATTCAGAAAATGATGAGATATAAGCTGAAATCAACAGCTGTTTGAAAGAACAGATTCTGTGAGGCTAAGGCACAGTAAGTGACTGCTGTGTTGCTGAAAGTACACTTGCTAACACAGGACAGGAACATACACTACACCACTGAACGCTCCTTGTTAACATAAGAACAGGAGCACACACACAGACAAGGTCAAAGCATGCCAAGTTATCACAAAGACCATACAATAGTTTAAGAAGACAATGTTTTCAGGCAGAAATGCCAGTCAGAAAGTACAAACACACTTTGCAAGTTCATAGAGATAATAAAACATATCCAATGCAATGTAACTCACAAAGATGAAACACAAAAGATATGGACCAAGTCACAGTACCTAATGTGAAATATCTGACCTGGCCAGGGCATCAGGGAACATGCTGAGGTGACTATTATTCACCAGAATGGAAATGGCAAACTTACACAACTGCAACAATTACATTATGACACGTATCACTTGCCTTTTATGACAGTTCATTCACTGTATTAATACAGTCCATTCACACAACTGCCCACACATGCAGAGAAGCAGCAACAGGAAGTGATAAACAGTTGTCAGATAAAATAAGGACTATGTATAACCTACCTCTTAAAGTCTCCCAACTGTTCATGCAGCCTTCCTTCAACTAGTTTTTGATCATCATTAAGATACTTAAGCCGTATTCTAATGCTTCCAGCTGCTGGTATGTCATCATTAGTGCCTGAAGAAACAAATGAAGTTCCTTGCTCATTATTTGTGGTATTAGTCATGTCAATGTTATCACTGTCAGTTGAGCTGGATGCTGAAAGTACTGGTCCATCTACGACAGGAGAATCCAATAGGGTCACTTGTCTGCTTTGGAAGAAAGCTAAACGCCTGCTTCGAAGAAGATAAGAACTGGCATTATTTGAAGCTGGGCTGAAAGAGTGAACATCTACTTGGCTGTCACTTTCACCAAAACTGTTCTCATCCCCTGGAGATGGGCTGGCTTTGAAGCTGCACGTCTCATTCACAATGCCACTGCTGCTTTCAGGCATTTCTGAATTTCGATTACTGCTGAGACAGTGTGAAGTGCTGGCAGCAGCAACCCGTGGAGATGAAACATTATCAGCTTCTTTGTCACAAATCTGACAATCTGTACCACCATCCATTTCCTGATTATCATCATTGCTGGATCGTGATGTCTCAAGCTGGCCAGTGTCAATACTGTTATCAACAGTGGAGCTTGTTGTAGGCTGCACTGGAGGTGGATCCACAGCAACACGATGTCTAGTCCTCCTCTCAAGAATCAAGACAGTGCGTATTAGAGGCTGGTCAGCAATACTGGTTGACCGCCATGCTATCAGACCAATCAGTACAATAACAACGAGCACAAAAAAATGAGTTACTTCATCTCCAACTCCTTCAATTAACGTCATGATCAATTACACGTTGGATTCTGAAATCAAACACAAATACATGTCAGGCAAAAAATTAAAACATGACAAAGACAGTCTACAATGTACACCTTAAGATTAACGCCCACCGCAAATCAGTGTGATATATTCTGTCAGTACAAAATTGGCCTACTTCCGTAAGGTTTACACTGCGAATAAAACGACATATGCAAATTCACATTTCTTGATGGTCAGGACATGGATCCAGTCAACGAAAAGTATACGTAAGTGGGCTGACGGTAACATGTCACACTGCAGAGCAAGTTGCTGAATTACCATACGGCTCGATTATCGACGGCTGACCTAAAAACAATACATTACCTACTCAGACTTACTATAAATTGTAATTACAAATTACAATTGCAGCAAAACCGACGGAGACTAAATTGGGTACAATCGCAAACGCAGAACATCAGCTCACATTACCAACCACCTTCTGCTCCTACTACTTGCTTTCCTGCGTCCTTAACGACATAGATTCTCTGACTACTACAACAGGCTAACCAACACAATTTAGAACGCTGACTGTCCAACGTTTCACCTGGCACACTCGTGAAAGCGAGTTTATGAATGCATCATATGGTGACATTCAGGGATGTGACGTCACACTGACGAGTAATGACAGTCATCAGCAACAAAAGGCGGTTGGATAGGGTGTGTTGTGCTCGTGATAGTTCGTGGTAATAACCTTGGAAATGGCAGAATTATTGGCAGTGCCACTGAAAAAGCCTTCAGATGTAGATATTGTAAAACCGCTCAAAAATTTAATTGCCTCTTCGTATAGCACAGCTGATAAGCCCCATGATTATAGTGAGGCGATTAACGAATTCAATAAACTACGAACTAATGCCGTTTGGCGTGTTTACGAGAAGTATGAAAGCTCTTTGGAAGTTGTGTACAGGTAAGAGAGCTTGTAAATCACATTCTGAAATGCATAAGTATTGTGTGCTGGTAGAATTTTAAAACTGTTTTGAATATGTATGTTGATAGGTTTCGCTTTGCATATAATAACATACTTTTAAGAGTTTGCAGTTAATATTCATGTAATTCAGGGCGATAATGGCAAATACCAATGTGATATTGACATACTTGCTGTTACAGTTACTATGATCAGCTCTGCGCCCTAGAAGGAAAAATTCCTTCCCATGAAGTTCAGATTCCATTCAAGTGGAAAGATGCTTTTGATAAGGGTTCGATTTTCGGTGGGAAAATTAGCCTGAGTAAGCAGATAAATATTACTGACGTAAAATACAGTGTTATATAAAATATCCACTGTCATACAGTTTCAAGCTATTGACTTTGATACTTCTATTTTTTTTTTCTCAGCAATATCATCCCTTGCATATGAGAAGGTCTGTGTACTCTTCAATATAGCAGCACTACAAAGCTCGGTTGCTGCTGCTCAGAGTATTGAAAGTGACGATGGGTTAAAATTGGCAGCCAGACTGTTTCAGGTGTGGAAATTATACTTGAGATTTTAGGGATTATGACTTAGTTTTATATCCAGGTCCAAATATTAAGCTAGCAGCTTTGTGACATAATAGTACAGTTCTGACAACATACTGTCAGTTGTTTAAACAAATGTGATTAATGCAGGACCTGAAAGGAAGTAATCATATGTAGCTGTTGTACTTTGTTTGAATGAAGTGTTGCATTTCATTACAGCAAGCTGCTGGGATCTTCAGTCAACTGAAAGGCACTGTTATGTTAGCAATCCAACAGGATCCAACTCAAGACCTGAATCCAGAAACTCTAGGAGCATTATCTGCACTCATGCTAGCACAAGGACAAGAAATCTTTGTGCAGAAGGCTATACATGGTATGAGACTTGTCTTTTGTTGTTTATTTATGACATTATCAGATTTATTTTTTGCATGCAGCATTTTGATATGACAAAAACTCAGCTGAATATGTGAGTCATTGTATGCACCATATGTATCAAGGTATGCTTTTGCAACTTAAATTTTGACGTATTTGTTTCATGTGATTTTAACGATATAAACACATTCTAATTTTTTTGGTATTTTTTAATTCAGAGTTTAAAGAAATAGAAGCCATTCGAGTTTTAGCAGCAGTTGTACTGCCTACTCAGCTTCCTGTGGAATGCATAGCACAGGACCCTTTACCCAGGGATATAGTGGTTGGAGTGCGCAGCTGATCACTTATCTTCATTCAGTATCAGGGTTAAGAATATGTGCAGTTTGACCTGCAGGCTGTAGTCCGTATGCCTTAGTAGTGCATGGTGTGCACAAGGATGATATTTCCAGTAATTGTACAGTAAACTGGAGAAATAATTTTTGTCATCTGTAGTGACCGATAGGCATTAGACAGTGTTACCTATTGTACAGAGAAGCAGATTTCATATTTCCCAACAAAGGCAATTTGTTGAGATGCAGATGGTCAGTAAACTGAAAGGTAAAGTAAAATGGTCATCTGTAACTTTTCCTGTCTTTGCTACATTGCCTGATTTCTTTTGCTGCAATCTTGATGACAGCCTTAGTCGCAAATAGGAATAATACAGTGATAGTGTTCCAGCTTTAAAAATGAAAGTCATGAAAAAATATTATTTAATTACCATTTATTTTGTATCATATATTAATTACTTTGCAGGTCATATATCTTATGGCCCCAGTCTTCTGGGATGTGATGTTGTGTTATGGGGTGAGCAGTTCCTGATGTGTTGAGGGATTTTGCTGCCCTTGAAATGTCAGGGGCTGCTTGTGGAAGGAACGGCGCAGCAGCACCACCACATCCTAGAAGGCTGGCATCTTCTGCAGCATCACTGTGAGGTCCTCAGACTTGCAGTATGATATCTGTTCATGATACATGTTGTGTATATTCATGATATTAAGAAGTGTAGACTATTCAGATGGTTATTACACTGATGAGAAATTTAGTGAGCATTTTTCTTGGTAGAATTGCTTTGGACCATTGTGTACTGTACTGTACTGCTGAAGACAGAATACTAGGCATCTTTCAATGTTGACTTCAGGCCTGAGGTTTGATTTTGAATGACTTTGGTTTATGAGTTTAAGTTTAAAATCACCATGATCATCAGAAATGTCCAACATATTTAAGCCCTTCGTTTGTTGCCATATTGTACTACTCAAGTTATTACACAGTCTTATACCTTCCTATTATTTGCAACAACATATATAGTGTTGGGAGATTTGAGGTTGTCACAAGAGTGTTTCTGAAGATTTCATTCTCTTTGGATGTGAGTCTGTGCTGTTAGGTGAGCAGTTCCTGATGTGTGGGAGGATCATAGTGCCTTCCTGTCCAGGATTCTTAGACTGATCCTGAAGGTGAAGGTACTGTGATCCTCCAAAGCTTCAGGACCTGTTTGCCTAAGGACGCAGGATCACATCAGGAAGATGGCATTACTTATATATAGTCTTGCGAAGTTGAATTTTATTGTGAGTAATTTTTTTTATTGTGACTGCAGATAAGATGAAGGATGCCGTTATAGCAAAATTGAGTTCTCAGTGTGAAGAAATGTATGCGGAAGTTTTGAAACTGTTTCAAAAAGAATTGCTGAGGCCTCTGTGGGACAAGGAGTGGATTCCAACTGTGAGTATATTTACTGGTGTGTTACAGTTTCATGCACAGAATATTGGTGTTTATACTTTTCTTTGTGTGGAATGTAGAAATACAGTGACCTCTTAATGTATTCATTGTATCCCTTTTTGTGCCTACTTTATCCCTGAAAATATTGATGAGATCTTCATTGATCCAGTAGTTGTTGGTTTATAATATCAGAACACAATAATCAGATGCAGTGTCCCTAAACACAACAGCTGTAGTGCATAGAAAGCCGGCATTTGCTGGTACATCCTGTGACAACTGCTATGCTCAAGGATATTGTATTATGTAACCCCTCCCTTAAGTGAAGCTTATTACCATTTGTGGGGTATGAGGTTCTCATGGCAATGTTGTGAGTTCAGGTCGTCTGGGATGTAATGCTGTGAGTGAATCTTAACATTTTGAAATGCTGGGAACCACTGTCCCAGCAACATGGTGCCACGTCCCAGGTGACCTGAATCCTCACTTACTTACTTACTTACTCCATGGAGCAGAGTCCTTCTTGAGAAGCTAACCAGTAAACTTTTCAGCTAGTCAAGAAATTCCCCGCATTTATGGAACCCGAAAGTCCTTCACCGTACCCAAAAGTGCCCGCCACCTGTCCCTATCCTGAGCCAACTCCATCCAGTCCCCATGACCCCCTCCAGCTTCCTGAAGATCCATCTTAATATTATCCTCCCATCTACGTCTTGGTCTCCCCAATGGCCCCTTTCCCTCAGGCTTTCCCACCAACATCCTGTGCACACCTCTATCCTCCCCCATACGCGCCACATGCCCTGCCCATCTCATTCATCTCGATTTTACCACCCACACGATATTGGGTAAGGAGTACAGATCATTCAGTTCCTTGTTATGCAGCTTTCTCCATTTTTCTGTCACCTTGTCCTTCTTAGGTCCCTGAATCCTCACTTACACTTAATAAATTTGCTCAAAGTTGTTGGTCACACTAGCAGTTGATTTCACTTGAAACTTTTTTTTTTGCGTTATTATTAATCAGTTCAAGAAAAAGTAACCTTCAGTGTGCACAGTGGATAGTATTGCAAAGTGTGTGTGTGTGTGTGTGTGTGTGTGTGTGTGTGTGTGTGTGTGTGTGTGTATCAGCAGTAAGGGAGCATCAAGTTACACAAACCAGCAAACGTTTTTTTGTGCAAATATGTGTACTGTATTGGCAGACACATTTCTGCTATTGTTAGTTGTGCCTCCCTTTTTGCAGGTGGCTGGCAAACAGGCAGCATATCACGGTCTGGCGGAGTATTACCAGAGTCTTGTGTGTAAGGCAGAGAAGAGTGTTGGTGAAGAAATAGCAAGACTTGAAGTGAGTAATAAGTTAATAAGTTCTCAGGTTTTTGTGGCCATTGCTGCTCAAGTGACTGTGTTTTGGGCTTTTGCACAGTGTAGTGGTGAAGTGTTGCAGTTCTGGATGAATGTACTGCCTCTACATGCAGGATGACTGAATTAGTTAGGTTAGGCAGATGCTGCAGGTCAACAAGTGGCCCAACTCCATGACAGATATATGATGATGATGAGGCAGATGCTGCCCTAACACAGGGTAAAAAGAGTTGGTCTGGGCAGTCGTACTGCTGTAGCCTCTCCCCACTTCAGTGGCTTTGTTAGATAAAATTTCTCCAAACCATTCTGTGTAACCAACACTTTGCTTCCTCTGTACCATTTGAGTGCCCCCTTGAACCAATTTAGGCATGTTGAAGATGGAGGCAGAACTGTCTTCAAAAGGGCAGGGCATTCACCCACTGTTTGGTGCAGAAATCCAAAGAACACTATGATTTGAAGTGAGTTGGTATATGTATATCTCTCAGTGGTTGTAATACGGATACAAGTAATTGTAATATGAAACTGACTTTCTATGTTCACAAGAGTATAGTGAATTCATAATTTGGAAAGCATTACACAGACAGTATCTTTGATGTGTGTTTCCCATAACATGGCTTAAGCATGTGTCCAGTCAGTGCAGACAGTATCCAGTCCAAAAAATACATAAGTGTTCCAAATTCTTCATTTAATTGTTACGTATTTTATTATCATTGCTTTTACATTTTGTGATGATGTGTTGCAGTGAATCATGAGGAGACCACGTGTGTGACAGTCAGTGTTCTCCACTCTTCTGCTATTGGGCAGATCACACTCAACTCAGTCAAGCTCTGTTTTTCATTAATTGAGTCTGATTGCTGTTGTACCTTATGGAATGAAACTCTTCCATCATTTAATGTATTTTATGATTCCAAAAAAGTGTATTGTATTAAAGATAAACTTTCATACTTTATACGGTTTTTAGGTTATATTATATACTTTTGGTATTTTGCAAATTCTTGGACTTACACACGCATTTTACATTGAAAATAGTTTGTGAGGTATGTGACTGTATTATTGGTCCCTGTTAATCGCAAATACCGACACTCTGCTTTACAGCCTGTGTACTTATAATTTGAAACTTAATTGTGTGTAGTTGGTACATATAATTGGCATTCACAGTAATCATCGTAGGGTTTCCTTTCAAACATTCATATATTTGTATTTGTCAGACATAAATGTTTTCCATAATTTTTATTTTTTTATAGCATGCCTTGGAGTTGTTTAAAGGAGCACAGCAGAGGTCAGGGAAACCATCTTACTTTCAAGACTATGCAAACAAAGCACAGAGAAATCTTAATGAAGCGAAAAAGGACAATGATTTTATTTACCATGAGAGAATTCCAGATGTAAAGACCTTACCTTCTGTTGGAAAAGCAATGTTAGTCAAATCTATGCCAGTTCCAGAGAGATTGAGTCAGAACTTCAGAGGTAAGGGGACATCTGACACACTGAAACCTTCGATACTAACAAAGCATTTTTGAATTTCTGGTTTTACTGGGATGTTATGTTTTGTTGCTGGTACATTGCATCTCATTTAACCCTTAGGCTACTAATGTCATATATATATATATATATATAGAGCACCTATTCTTGATGTTTCTAGATCACACACAACGACGCAGCACAATCAGTAGGACTCCTCTGGATGAGTGATCAGCTCGTCGCAGAGAATTCTACCTGACAACACACGACACTCACAACAGACAAATATCCATGCCCCCGGTGGGATTCGAACCCACGATCTCAGCAGGCGAGTGGCCTGTGGCC
>Ga0268261_10002357_pt1 | contig 13499 bp, 11 predicted proteins | sample TergutNc150P1_FD_190353 | JGI IMG/M metagenome (GOLD analysis project Ga0268261, IMG submission 190353) | Nasutitermes corniger P1 segment gut microbial community from laboratory colony in Florida, USA - Nc150 P1 (SPAdes) (version 2) | ecosystem: Host-associated > Arthropoda: Insects >... | reverse complement strand
GTACTGTATATAATAACTATTATTTTACCATTTGTTATTTAGATGATACCTAGATAATTTTGACTTGTTCTATATCTTATGGCCCATAACGGTGCCTGTTGTAGATCACACGAACATGAATAAATCAGAATCAGAATCAGCAGTACTGAACCCGAGGCTCTGTGGTGAGAGACAACAGTGTCTGCCTGAAGTATGAGAAATTGAATATGCAATTTGGAGAAGCAGAAGCTCCATTCTTTACTTTATCACCTCATAATGCTTACCTTACCTTACCTTACCTCACCTTACTAACCACCGCCTATTGAAAGAATACATTCCATTTTTCACACACTGCATTTCCATATTTCATTTACATTTAAATTATTACAAATGAGAGTTACGGTAATGATTTATTGCGACCAGTATAATTCTCATGAACACTGGAATTTATTTGCAATGTAAAATGCATATTTGGTTCCAAGACCTTATAAAATCACATTAACAAAAATTAAAAAATAATCCAAAAAAAGCCTAAAAAACATGCAAGTTAAGTTTAATAACAATATAAAACAGTACTCATACATCAAAAACAATCAACCTCACTCAACAAAAGGTAGAGCCTGACTGGGCTACATCGAACAGCAGGAGGGTGGTAAAGCTCACTTGCCAGCCATGTGGCCTCATCCAGACACGACAGACTCAGTTACAAAATGTCAAAACAATGACACAAAAACTGGTGACCATGAACGTTAAACTTCTGAACCCTGCAGTTCACAAATTTTGTGACCTTAGTGTACAGTATAGGACTGCTCATGGTATGTTCTGCTGTGACCATGAGCACTCAAAACCTGCAACCACATTACCAACCACAAATTCACTCACCTCACGCATTTGATCCACTCATCTTTCTCCTCTGGTGTAGCAGCAGACATTCGATAAACCGTATGTTTGCCTGTAACAGTGAAACACATGGCAACAAACGTCTCCTGGGACATGATGTTATGACCTTGGGCAAGTAATTCCTGATGTTTCATAAAGGACTGTAGTGCCTGAACCTTCAGGGTCAAACAGCTTCACCCTGACAATGAAGGCAATATGACTCTCTGAAACATCAGGAACTACTTGCCCAGGGACAGAACATCACGTCCCAAATGATCTGTACCTTCAGCAACAACACTGTGAGAACCTCACATTTCACAAGAAACACATTATTTGCAATACAGGTGTAACCAGAAATGTAAAAATGCTGTGAACTGCTACAGCAAATTCTTACAGGTAAAACTTCAACCAAAAACAGCAAACAAAGCTGAATTAGTTCACACATTACTTGGACTGACATGAAGTCAAAAGAGTAGTTTGAAAGACTGGCATCTACATAAGAATAGTGGCAAGAAAGACATAGTGCAGAAGGGAGGAGATATATGCAAGGAAGGTGTAGAGAATGGGGAGGACAGTGCTAGGTTGATAGACGACTCATACAAAAGTGGAAAATGGGGGAGCAGGAGGTGCAGGAGGAGGAATGGACAGCAATGGTGAAACTAAATTACCATCTGCTCAATCAACCTGTATCCAACCCATGACAAGACCTCTCTTTATTAACTGCATCCATTCCTTCCCAAATCTATTTTGTGTACTTCTGCCCCACTGATAGAGGTTGGAACTTTTTTTAAAATTTGGTAGGCAAACATTTTGGTTGCCAGAGAATGGTACATCAGCAGTTTCTCGTTTCCAATCACCAAACTACCTGGCTTATCACAAGGTAAATGGAGGACACGTGGATTACATAAGATGTGCAAAACTGCACCCTGGCAATGCTTAATGGACCAACTAAACACAAGACATGCAGCAGACATTACAGTTTCCCCCCAGAGCATCCAGTAGAAAGGCACAAGCTCTGCTTGACTGCTGACTTCATAAAACTTTACAAACGTAAGCACACCACTTGGAAAAATAGAGGCACAGATGAAAGGACAGTATAAAAATGTATTTTACACAAGTAGGATGTGAAGAATAAACTAGATTAATCTGGTTCAGGCCAGGGGTCAGTGGTTAGCTCTGATAACACAACAATGACCCTTTTGATTCCATAAAATGTGGGGATTTTCTTAACCTCTTAACTGAGCACGACGTATATGTACATAGTCGTATTGCGGTTTGAATGGGTATGATGTAATATTACGTCCTCGATCTTCCACCGCTAACATCTCCGGGGTATGATGAGATATGACTTAGGTATTAGTACTGTTAAATAGTCTATGGTTTTTCCTCTATGAGGCACCACCAATGGCCTTCTTCCTTGCAGCCAACGCCCTCCACGACAATTATTTGAAACAGTGTATACTCTATGGTCTAGAGCGATAAAAATGGCAGCGTCAAGCAACAAGACCGATGAGGATATCTCCGTTTTAGACAAATAAGACAAAAGTGAAGTATGTTCTGAGGAATCTGATGATTTTTTATTTAATACAAGTGAGGAAGACACAGGCAGTGAGTCGGATACAAGCAATGTTGTGCATGAAAGTGAACCGTATGAAGAACTCATATTTATAGCATCCTTTTGTACCTCAGGGCGTGGCGCGTCCAAGATTTGCATTTCTCGGTGTAAGTGGAATGAATGTAGTTTCTGGAATGTTTTCAGAAGTTTATTGATGAAGGTACGTGGCAGTTGTTTACTGAACAAACAAATATATAAGCCAACAAATTTTTGACAGCAAATCATAATTTGAAACCACAATCCCGAGCTAGAAGTTGGATGGATACAAACCTGACTGAAATGAAAACCCTAACTGGACTTCTCAGGGACATCAAAGAAGAAACCTGTCAGGAGATGTGTAGTCTGCTGGGCCAATGGAAAGAGTAAATAATCATCATATTGGTGTCCTCACTGTGAGAAGGCCCTATGTGTAGTACTGTGTTTTCAACTCTACAACACAGGGAGAAAAAGAAAGAAAGAAAGAAAGGAAAAAAAAAGAAAGAAAGAAAGAAAAAAAGAAAAAAGAAAGAAAGAAAATGTTACAAGAATTGTGAATAAAAGTTTCATTTCATCTTTACATCAGTTTTTCATTACATATTGAGAGAAACCCCCATTCTGATTGCACCGCTCTTCTTGCTTTATAGAAACAAGGTACAACAAGCATTTAAATACCCAGAGCAGGTTACACCAGCAGCCCAGAAAAGACCCAGTTAAGAGGTTAACTACCTGAGGAACTGTGTATTGACTTTCCAAGAAGGTCTCTGGGCAATGAAGTATGTTACTTGCTGTAATTTAAACATGCTTGGAAAAGCCCAAGAAAGACAATTGGCAGAGTGCTTCAGGCAATATCTGCTGCACACCCCAGAATATATGGAATTACTCTGGTAGTCAACAAGTTGCTGGGTGAGTTTCTTCTAATTGTTCTTCCTGACATTTATTTCTCGGGAACTCCTTCCTACATTTTGCATCCTTTACTTATAAAACACTTCCTGTGTAAATCAAGAACTGCATGTATAATCCAGCATCTGATCAGAAGAAATGAAAGGTGAGGAAGAATCTCAGTTATTAAACATGTCTCAAACCCCAAACTGTAGAGATATCCATTACAAAACAATAGACGGTGCAATGTGATGCACAAAGGTTCCAGTGCAAGTCATGAATATTTTTATCTACCACTGCAACAAAAATTTCACTTACCTTCAACCACTTTGCCTTCACTGTCTGTCTTACAGGCTTTGATGAAGTCTGAGCCACTGGCATACAGCTCGAAACAGTGGTGTTTATTTCGATCACTTACTTCTCGAACCTGAATATTCTCTAGGGGTATAATACCACGTGGTTCCTTGTCTGTTGTGTATTCAAAATAGTAGAGGCAGTTGTCATTCAAGATAAACCATCGCCTTTTCCAACTCTTATAACGTCCACCTATCATTTAAAGAGACAATAAATGGAAAACCATTAACAAGATACATAAATAATGCGTGACTGAAAGATAAATTATGCACCACACTAACAACAAATTTTACCACAAAACTTGCTATTGCAGGCCTGATTACAGCATCAGTGTTAAATATAAGGCAAAAGCGTCCCTGTCTGGAGCATACACACATAATGGAGGTGGAGCCACGACTACACTCATTCTTAACTGTGGTACCAGATGGAGGTAATAACCTGTGCTGCAAAACATCCCAAAAGAGCAAAAAACTCAACTACACTGTGGCAGAATCCCAAAATCTTGTAACGGTAATTCTTGTTGGCCATCCAAAATCCAAACATATATCCATCTTTTGAAAGTCAAATTTGTAACTTAAACACAAAATATTGCTCAGATTTGTTACATATTTTGATGTTATTTAACCCTTCTGGTACGATACATATACCAGCCACACATTTCATCACCGTTTAGTGAGACAAGTGGATTTAACCCACAGCTTCAAAGAAACTTATCCTGTCACTGCAACAGCCTTACACATCCCCACAACTTACAAGTCAGTATGTGCTCCCACCTGTGAGCAACAGCAAAACTACTGATAAAAGAGATGAGAGATAGACAGAGGAGATATAACTGCAAAAAAGTAATTAATACTAGGTTTTGTAATACCAGCAGCAGTTTGTGCAATAAACAACTAAACTAGCTTATAGTAGGCTTATTTGGAATGTACTGTGCATTATTTACATAATGTTTCCCCCATTTTCTCCATTAAAAAAAAAAGTTTATCACTTTTATCTACACACAACAAAATACTATGAACACCTGTCAAATATGGAAAATATAACTACTGGTGACAGTGGGGCAGCAGTTGCAAAATCAATTAATTCATTTTTGTTCTCGGTGGGAAAATGACAGTGGTTTTGGAATCAGCCTAAAATTTAATTATATTGCAAAACAGTTACATGTGACAAACAGTTTCAATGGCATTAGCTGCCTTCTTCAGTAACAACCCAGATAACTGCAGTAAACAATCCGAACATCACATGGATCATAACCTGAGGTTCTTACTGGGCCGAGAGTTAAGTCGGCAGTTTTGAAATATGACACAATGTAGTTATGTGAACATGTACCAATATTTCAGAGGACACTAATGCATCCATCTTCTGTGCTGAAGATGGACACAAAATGTTGCTCCAGAACCTTGACACTTATCTACAAGCTATATGGCATCATAACCAAGCAGACTGTAGTTTCTGCAAGGACTAAGAACATGTTTATGATGGTAATGATGACGCACACACAAGCGAAACCCTTTCACAGTGCCACTGTGGCAGTGTTGATGGCACAGCACCAAGTTCAATTCAGTAAAACACTCTAAGTTCTTCTGTAGATCAGTACAGCCAACTGAAAGGGTAGCTAGTACAGAGTATGTTATGGCTAGATTCCAGATAGTGTACCTTATGATATTTCATTCAAACAGGACCACAGTGACACTGAGAGAGCCCTACTTCTGAAATTCAAATCCCATAAAGACAAGCTAAGTGCAAACCGTTATGGTCAAATGCTTCATAACCTGCTACTACGATCAAGAACAAACATCACAGTAAACTCACTGATGTCATCATACTGCCAAGTGACAACTCTTGTCCCCACGTGACCCAGAGTTTTGGATCACCTGAGACCCATGCAATGGGAGGTGCTCGATATCCTGCATACAACATAACCTTATATCACCATGTGACTTGCACATCTTTGAATCACTAAATAAAACCCTTCAAGGCCATACCATCATGTTGGATCATGACAGACAGGAGACTGCGGTACTGCTGTTTAGGTAGCTGCTAAACAAACTCTTTGTAAATTTAGGTGCCAACTTGTGCAGCAAAGGGACTCTGTTTAAATAGCTCTCTTAATCTTCTGTAGACACTCCTGCAAACACCCTTGACACAGATTCAGTTGTGTATGCCTCATGTCACAGGAAATACAGATAATCTTGTGAGCACAACTTACCCTGCTTCCATAACCAACCTTCCTTGTCTGGATTGAAAAATGTATGCATAAGGTCATTACCATCGTCCTCTGGGATTTTGAATGGCTCAGTCTTTATACTCTCATACAAGCTCTGCAACACAGAACAGGCAACATACATTCAGTGAGGCTCAGTCAGCACAATGCACTGTGATAAGTGGCGCCACTAAACCAAATTACACAAATACAGTAAGGCCCCTGACTCACACAGGCTCAAATTTCATGGACTGAAGGACACAGACCCACAAGTATGTATCCCCTCCCCCCCACCCTCCCCTTTTTCCATTTGAACAGTTTGGGCACATCAGTTTCTAGTCATTCCTTTATGTATTAACCCTTTAGAGACAAAGTTACACTGTTTTATTTAAAGATTCAGTCCATACTGCGCAGTAAACACACACTGTCTTTGTTAAAAAACCAGTCAGTTAATGCTGTACAGGGAAACAATAGCAGTTTATTCTGAGATAAATAAGAGAGAGAAAAACACACACACACACACACACACACACAAGCGCGCGCGCGCACGTGCGTGCGGCTTGTCCCAAAAGTAAGTGCACTGATTTTCCTATTGTTTCAACTGGATTGGTTGGGTCAGTCGTGCGCTACTGCTGTTTGTGTATGGTCGTGTTTTATAACCATGTTACGTTTGCAATGCAGGAAAATATCGAACAACGGTACGCTATCAAATTTTGTGTGAAACTCAACAAATCTGCCATAGAGACATTTGCTTCTTTAACCGAAGTTTAAGGAGATGCCACTCTATCGAGAACTATGGCACAAAGCTTTCAAAGAGGGCCGAGAAAATGTTGAAGACGACCCTCATCCTGGAAGACCAATCTCGTCAACAAATGATCAAAATGTGGAAGTGGTGTGAGCTGTGATGGCGAAAGACCCCCAGTTGCGTGTCAGGATGACTGCAGAAGAAACGGGCTTGGATAAAAATTCAGTTCATAGAATTCTAACAGACCATTTGCATATGCGAAAAATTTGGGCAAAACTAGTGCCTAAAAACTTGTCTGTGGGGCAAAAAGCGAACTGGTTGGAAATTTGTCAGGATTTGCTGGGAAGACTCGAAATTGAGCCAAATGTTTTGGATAAAGTAATAACAGGAGATGAATCATGGGTGTTCGACTGCGATCCCGAGACCAAACAGCAAAGGGAGGAATGGCACACGAAAAGTTCTCCTCTTCTGAAGAAAGCACGCATGAGCAGATCCAGGGTGTAAACTATGATTATTGTTTTTTTCAACAGCCGTGGCATTGTGCACAAAGAATTTGTACCTCCAGGACAGACAATTAATCATGCCTTCTACAAAGATGTCTTGGAACGACTTTGAAAACGGGTCCAGTGAGTCTGAATGGACATTGCAGACGATTGGGTGCTTCACCACGATAAAACGCGCCAGCTCACACTGCGCTTTCAATTCGAGAATTTCTGGCGAAGAAAAACATTCCCGTACTTCCATATCCTCCCTACAGCCCAGATCTAGCTCCATGCGATTTCTGCCTCTTCCCTAAGTTGAAATCGAAGTTGAAGGGTCATCATTTCGGGACGATGGAAAACATACAAAAAATTGTAACCGACAAGCTACACGCACTTACGGAAAACGACTTCCGGTACTGCTATGATCACTGGAAAAAACGTTGGAACCACTGTGTAACTTCCCAACGGTCATACTTTGAAGGAGATAACTTGTAATTTCAGGTTAGTCCAATAGGCATTTAAATAAAAAATCAGTACACTTCTGGGACAACCCTCATGTGTGTATATATATATATATATGTATACAGTGTAGGCAGAACGTAGAATTTTTTAATGTTAAACCTGGTGGTGCATCAAGTAACCAGTTGGCTTTAGAAGATTAAACAGCTGAAAGGCCTGCAGAAAGACATAAAATTCCACTGGATCTCATCCCACTGTGGGCTTGTGGGTAATGAAAAGGCACACCATTTGGTAGAGAACTGAACAACAATCAAACTAACATCTGCACATGAATTCTCATTTCAATCTGCCAAATTCCAAATCACAAAAAATCCACGATGACCTTTCAAGATATTATGCTGGCAAAAGCCAGGACAAACCCTGGCACAACACGGCAACTGGGAACAGAAATATAATTTGCAACTTTACAAGAGGTGATGAAGTGACCCTTCCACTAATCCCTGGCCACAATTATCTAGCAGCTCACTTATATTGACTGTCAGTTTATCCAGTACCACTGTGTGTCTGGTGTAGAGAAGATAACCAGTAATGAAACAAGATCATCTTCCAGTACACACAGTTCTAAACTCAGGGAATACTTGGTCACATATTAAATTAGGGATACTTGAAGGCAAATGGAAGTCCCCCAGGTGTTTAAGCATTATATACTACTACTATAGCAATGGTGGTAGTAGTAGTAGTAGTAGTAGTAGTAGTAGTAATTAGAGCCAAAGACATAGGGTTTATATATATTATAATGTAACAAAAATTCACAGATTTTCCAAAGATCTAGAAGCCACCTAAAAATTCTGGGTTTCAGAAGGGTAACACAAAGCAAATTCCATACTGAAGAACCATGATTCTGCAGTGCCTGTGAATCCCATTGCTCAAGTGCATGTGAAACGATATATATTTCTGTGCCTAAAGAAAAGAATTGCAATAATTATACTGAAAATATTAGGCACCACTGCTTACAATTCAGCCCCCCTGGGTGACCAGATGCCCTGGATTTGTGTGCCCCTGCCTTACAAAATGGTATGTTTCATATACGTACATTACATTCTGTGCTTATGCAACAATTTCTTTCCATAATATTCTCATAATTTCTAGTTACTTTTTTTTAATATATATAAATAGCTTTAACAATTCCAGCATTTGGAAGGCACTAAGATGCCTCCAATTGTTTGGAACTACTCAGCCAATGACACAGCATCACATCCCAGCACTCTAGACTCATCTATTTTCAACTGTCTGCAGAGTATTAGAAGAAAAAATATGGCTTCCAGGTATATAAAACTGTAAAAATTACTTCATTTAAAATTTTGTTAAAAACAACCTATAAAATGCAAATATTTTGACAATGTATTCCCTACTCTACCTTAAGTTCTATAATGCTATATCTGTAACACAATGAACCTGTTCACTGACATGTAAGTATACTGGGTATAGTGCAGAGTATGGTTTTTGGATGGTGGAGGAATTAGCACAGGTTGGTGTGGTGAAGTGATGAGGGGTGGGTGTTTGTCTGGAACTTGTGTGACAAGGTCAACTGCACTTACAGAGGTGGAGAGTAGGACTAGACCAAACATGACACTGTCACTGCGTTAGTAACTCACTCCTAACTACTGTTTAAAATTCCAGCAGCCAAAAACTATGCACTGCACTATAGTAGTTCTCAGTGCTCCCTGAATGTGGAAATCAGAAGGTAAAAAAACACAGCCATAGGACATGGTGCCATTTAAAATCATAGGTCAATACAAGCTCAGGGACAGAGCTACTGGGATGCTCCATATTTCAAATATTTAGACAATTAATTCTAATTAATGCAGATTTTACTGCACTGCAGTTTAACTGCCACGATGAATCGGCCACAGAATGTGCACCTCACAGAATGAAGTACTTACAACAAGCAGCTCCTGTGGCAAGTCCCCACCATTATTGATGCCTCGGTTCATTGAAATGAACTGCTCTACAGTGGGCTTTTCTTTCACACTTGGGTTGTGTAAACTTGTGTTCAGCATGATGATAGCAAATGACAGCACATAGCACGTATCTGAAAAAGGGAGTTCATTTATTAAACCTAAGTTTGTTATGGTGAGCAGTACATAATGATGAACACCTGTGTTGTGGACAACACAAATTTGAACATGTTAAAGAAATCTCTTACCTAGGTTGACAAATGAATCAAACCAATTCCATCAGTGGTGAAATCCAAGCCAGGATTCTCAGTGGAAACTGATGTTATTATGCATATGGGAAATTAATGAAATCAAAAGCATAAAACAGAAGCTCAAAGTTAAAAATATATAAAAGTTTAATAAAACCTGTAGTGACCTATGAATGTGAAGCTTGGATGTTAACAATTGAGATGAACAGCATCTCAGAATATTTGAGTGTAGAATATTGAGAAAAATCTTTGGCCCAGTGCAAAATGAAGATGGATCCTGGAGAATCAGAAAGAATTATGAACTGAACGAACTAACAGAAAATGCGGATATAGTAAGATTTATAAAAAGTAGAAGAATAGCTTGGCTGGGTCACGTGATGTGGATGGATGATAACAGAACACCTAAGAGAATATTAGATGGAAACCTATGGGTACAAGAATTAGAGGGAGACCAAGGAAGAGATGGATTGCAGACATAAACGACGATATGCAAATAATGGGAGTAAGACAGGGGAGACAGCAATGTGAAGAAAGAGCAGAATGGAAGAGAATCACTGAGAAGACTAAAACCCACAGTGGGTTGTAATGCCAGTAAAAGAAGAAGTTTGTTATGGCATTAGATATGGAGTGTGCAGAGGGCAGTTCATAACTTCCATTCTTCTGCGACAGGATACATAGCCTTGGTGCCAAGGTGGGATAAATGTTTAACTGTCAATGGTGACTACAATGAAGTCTGGTGTGTACCATCTGCTACTCATGTGCCATGCAGCCATCAAAGTCACAATAAAGTTCTTGGCAACACTGTCTCTGCTATATTATTTCAGGAAACTCCTTGGTGCAAGAACTGGATTTACAAGAACAAAAACAAAATCCTATCACCTCATTCAAACAGTTTTGTCAAACACCACAAAAACACACACAATCAACTCACCAGACAACAATAACAACACAATGCTGTAATAACCGTGGATGATGCAAACAGTAGCATATCTACAGACTACATAGATGACATGCTTCTAGTTTTATAGCGCTAACTTTTGATAGCAACACACGAGCTACAATTCGGATACCATGATCACTCCCCAACTAACATATATTGGACATTATTAAAATGAAATAAAATATATACTCTGTGTGACACAACTATCTTTATATTTTATTATTTCATATGCTGGCTACTAGTTTCAGCCTGAATAGACCATCATCAGGCCAAATATTTACAAAAACTTAGAAATGCTGGTGCATATAATATTATTCGTCAATATCATAGGATCCCATTCACATTCCTATTGTTCTTTATAACTAATACCTGTTATAGTTGTGTTATCTGTAGGAAGTGTTTTTGATACGAGTACCATGCATGTATTACCAAAGTTCTTGTTGATTGATAACTTAATTTTAAAATTGTAAATAGTTTTGAAGATATACAGTATAAAATGTGTTATAAAGGTTTTAAGTATTTTATATAACACATATTGTCATGTCAGTAGAATTGGTAAAATTATAAAATTATAAAATTGTTGTTCGGATCTCGTCTTAAGCTGCCGTACACTAGGCTGAAATCTTATATATTCTTAGCAAAACTGAGTACTGGAGTTGTACACTGTTGTGCTCTCGGTTTCAGAGCTGGGTATTGTATATGCTGTGTTGTGTTATTTTGGCGATACACTAACTCCAGTATAAAATGTGGATTTTTTGGAGATAATCATTACCCTGGAAGTATACAATAAATTTTAATAAATTTAGACTGTTAATCTCCTATGTATGGGGGTAAAGGCCAAAACTACTAGCCAGCATTTGAAATAATAAAAAAAAAAAACGAGAGTTGTGTTAGACACAGTACATATTTTATTTCATTTTAATATTGTACTTTAAACACAACAGGATGTCCTCTACCAAGATTAACATATATTGGGCTATTAATATATTTAAATTGTAACTGATGGAAAAGGGAATTCAAATATTTTGAAAATAATATGTAGGAATGGCTGTTAATACTAAAAGAGGTAGTGCCAGCATTTTGCAGAAACAATTTTCTGCCCTAAATATTGACAGGGCAAGTTCCTCAGCAACATAGGTGCATTTGTGCCAAACTGCACAGCATCACATTCCAGAGGACAATAATCTTGAAGTTCACTTACTCACAGACCAATGGCAATAAACACAAACTTTACATGTAACTGAATTTTACAGTCTCCAAAGATGTGATGAAGTGTCACTGGACGTTTAGCTTCCCATTTCCTGAAAGCACTACAGTCGCCCAACAACACAGCATCACAGGTTCAGCAGCCCCACTGTGAGAATGTCTGATATCACTCTTTACACAACTCATCTAGTGTCATAACCAGATATTGTACAACATGCTGAGCTGTCTGCATGTTGCTGACATACACTGCTGAAGTTTCCCTAGCACATTAGCAACTCCATACATGGTTAACACACCAAATAAATAGATTCATTCAGGCAAGAGAAAACTTACTGATAACATGTGAACAGCAAATACAAGACCCACTGAAAACTGAGAAAAGACTGCAGCTGGAGATCGAGGTCTTCCAAAACATTGTACTGTGTCACTGGGATTATGGTTCTCAGTTTGTAGACAAAACACACTGTCTTACCTTCAGGGTCAAGCAGTTCAAAGAGCAATATGGTCATGTGGGGACATCTAGGTATGTTATGATGTACAGATGCTGGTGTGGGCAAAGGGCAGTGGGTGTTGGGCCAGTGGGGTGGCAGCCACGTGCACTGATGGGGATTGCATGGCAGGTTACATGTACAGAGCAGAGGTTAAGCGACATGGTAATGATCAGATGGACAGGTGCTTGTGCTGTGATGTGCTGAGACTGTGTAGTGCCAATGGGGAAGCGACAGAGTGGGGAGCTTGATGGAAGGGTTCTGGCATGGCAGAATAAAAAATGTTACGTGAAGTGAATAAAATTCAGGCACCAGCTGAAAGTGTAAGAAGATAAATAAAATTACATAAACACAATGACCCACCCACTGTGAAGTGTTGACCTGTGCAACTTGGGTTTGGTTTGAGACCCAGCTCTGGCACATTGGGTCACAGAAACTGTCAAAAAGTATTTCAGTGACAATCTACAGTTACGCTAAACTGAGTGACTCACCCGTATTTGTGAAAATATTAGGATTCAGCTGGCAGTATCTCTGTGCAAAACACTCCATCATACGATCTATCTTCTGGGCTTCACCAGGTAGACGAAAACTCCACAGAAATTGTCTGAGAAGTTAAACAGAACAGTTAAGAATATTTGCTGTTCGTGCACTCCACATCACACCTCCCTAGTTATAACTCACTCATGTTACACACTAACAGAATACCGTACCATGTTACTGACTGAAGAATACTGTATTCTGGGACCTAACACATGCAGTCTCACACATTCTTACTGATGTCTTGATGCAACACGCTGCCTCAGTCAGCGCCACAACAACCCCAAATCGCACATCTTATTATGTTTACCTTTCCCATCCACTTCACTTCCAGCCTCACTCCTCCAAATTAACTTGTGCAGATATTAAAAACATGCAATTAGGCATAATAAAGAAAATATAGTGATCCTGTCACCTGTTCTTATACACAAACTACTAGCAGATACATACACGAATGTAAACAGCAAACATGTAACATTCAGCACACAAACACAGTGCAGTAACAAATATGCACAGTTAGTGGTGGAAGCAACCCCCCCCCCCCCCCC
>Ga0268261_10002356_pt1 | contig 13501 bp, 16 predicted proteins | sample TergutNc150P1_FD_190353 | JGI IMG/M metagenome (GOLD analysis project Ga0268261, IMG submission 190353) | Nasutitermes corniger P1 segment gut microbial community from laboratory colony in Florida, USA - Nc150 P1 (SPAdes) (version 2) | ecosystem: Host-associated > Arthropoda: Insects >... | reverse complement strand
GTAGCTAGAATTTTATCAATCTTAAACGTGGTGCGTTTTGTGATTCGAACAGGTGTTAACTCTTCATTAAAGAACTGGCCGTCTATTACCTTCTGATTCAAATCTTCCAGTTCGTACACGGGACGAGGGGTCCTACGAATTACCTTGATAATTCGAAACACCTCCGTGGTGTAATTCTGATCGCCGCCTTTGGCAAATTTCATTTTCTCTTTACTAATGCGCACGTGCTCTCCCACGCGAAATCTGGGTTGTGCAATAGGAATCTTGACTTGCTTCTCTCTCATTCTATGTCATATAGTTAGGATATCAGAATCTGTAACTCGTGCTGGCGGCATGCCAGTCGTACTGTGAACCGTCGCGTTATAGCCTCGTACAAAGTACCGGAGTACGTCAATAAATCTGTACGTCTTCTTATATGTGAAGTATTTTTATAACTTATCCCGGATAGTGCGGTGGGCCCTTTCCACGACTGAGCATTTGACATCGGGGTTTTTACATATCTGAAATTGAATTCCCTCTGCGTTTTAACATGTCTTGAAACGAACTGTTCAAGAATTATTTTCCTCTATCCGTACGCACCCAGACAGGACGTCTACGTATTGGTTTCACATGTTCGAGGTCCTGCAAGATGGATTAAAATGCTGTCGTGACAGCTTTGCCCGTCTTACGTTTTAGCGGGATGATGTGTAAGAATTTGCAAAAGACATCTATAATAGTTAGTAGATATTTGACGCCGTCGTTATATTTGCTGAGGCCGTGGACATCTACCATATCACTTTCCCATACATCGTTTATATTATTTACAGTGTAGGGGTTCCTAGGAAACCGTTTTCGCACTGCTCTGTGTAATGTGTACGCATCTTGATTTAAAAGCCATGCCTTAATATCTGCATGCGATGTTTTCTGCTTCTGTTTACCCGTACTCTGGCTGACAGCGTTCTGTAGTTTCTGCTGAGTCGAGAAAGCAGAAGATTTCGAGGGGTCATAATACAGTCTGCTTATTATGGCTAATATCTTTCCCACTGTTGCCGTAATGCTTCAGTGCCTCGTTGTTTTGTCTGGGGAAACAGCTTTGCGATTACGGTTCTGAATTTGATTCCGCGGGAGATGTGTATGGGACACTGGGTTCGTAACCCTCCAAATGAGCACTGGTTAAATTCAAAATGCTCTTATATTGTTTGAGATCGTCTGCACTGACAATGTCTTTATTTACCTTTTTTCCTAGTGAGTAGTTCCCAGAGACCTGGCGTACTTTTAAAATGCGTATTCCTAATATAGAAGTCATTATTCGTATCCACCGTCACATCGGAATTACCTATAAAAAAGTTGTCACCCACTTTACGCAGACCATACTCTGCATCGAGAACGCCACTTTTTTGAACATATGGTGATAGGTAGGGGCTAGCAATCACACCGAAAGGCTTTCTAGCATATTTGCGTACCTCTTCTTCGCTAACGGCACCTATGTCCACATTTTTGTTAACGGCACCTGTATATACATCATCGTCATCATCATAGGCAAGTGCAGTAGCACCGGAAAATCTAGTACTAACGAGGCTTGTCTCTGTTTCATATACGTCTCCCGCAGAAGAAGTTGAGGGATGTGCTACAAACTGTGGCGGTGTTGTCAGATTCCTGACAGTCTGCGTACCTAAGTCCACCGACCCGCTTTTAGGTGTAGCTACTTTTTGTGCAAGAGCAGTGTCAAGTAATATCACTTTTATAAAGTCAGCGATCGCTTTAATCAATGCCTTACGTCCTACTGCGGCTTCAGCAATTTCGTCACGCATAGCGACCCACTTATTGTACAGGTGCTTGGTCCCCTTCTTCCTCTTTACACGAGCACGAGTCTTCTTCTGTTTAGTACTCTGCGCTGTATTCTGAAGAGGCTGCGATTCTCGCTGTAGTGTAGTTAAGCGCTCATTCTTATTTAAGTAATCGGGTGAAACAAGGTACATCTTGCGTAACATTTTTTAAGAGTCGCGCGAACGAAACATAAGACTGGCTATAGTGGGCAATATAGCGCTTAACAGAGGCACGATAAAGCCTCCACGCTGGTTAATCAGACGTTTCTTAGTTGCAACCGGCACGCGCTTATCTGCGAGCGCGCGGAGTGGACCTTTGAACTTTTGTAATCTCTTCTTCTGACATGCAGTCAACTATAGATTGGTGCGTAACACATTCAGTACACACTCGCTAATTGATTTCACTAGCTCGCTATTACAATTTTTAATTATGGCTCTTCGCAATTGTGGTTTGAGTAATTTTAGATGGTGATAATTGGATTTTATGCGCTTCATCATTCACTTGAGCGTAAATAAAGGGAGGATATTCAGACGGAAAGACATTGGTTCGATACCGTAGGCGATCGTCTTTATTCTGGGCAAAGTCTAAAATCATATACCTGTGGGGACTCTGGGTCGCTTCTCGATACGCTTCACACAGTCTAGCACTAGCTCCGGGAAGCACTTGCCGCGCGAATAATGCAAACTGGTTCCTATCGCGAACGTTTTTCAATGCGACCAAATATTTCGCATTCAGCAATATGTCGCGGCAGTGTGGAACTTGGTGGAAAAAGTTCTGTGTAATCAGAATTACACGGAGGTTGCGGCGATGACTGCCCTTGGTAAACAAGTCGCACACGGCTCGTGAAAACACCTCGTTTAAAATATCGTCAAGAATAAATAGGCACGGTAGACCATGTGCGTTTTCAAAATTTTCGGGCAAACCTTTGTGAACCTGTACGTTCTCCTTTAACGCGGCCAACTGTTGCTGCGGCACTGAATTCAGTTCACTGTAACACCAAATAATTCCGCCAGGAATATCCGGCTTGGTACACAGGGTGTCAAGTTTCTGAAGAAAACGTATACAGAACGTAGACTTTCCGGATCCTGTTGGCCCACCAATAACAGGTAAACGGATGTTTAAACCTGATGTCACTAGCCATGAATGTCCTCTGTCAGCATTCACTCCTTCAATATATACCCAAACGGAACGGACGTATTGTCGTTCAAACGTCTTCGTTTCAAAAACGATACCCTGTACGTCTTTTCCTCGGGCTGACTTATAATACTCGCTCCTCCTCTTCCCCTCTTGCGTTTAATCTTATATGTTGTGCGCACAATTAGTCTCATTATCATCCATAGACAGAATCATATCTTCCATTTTCGCAAAATTTACCAACTGAGAGGCCAAATAAATAAGAGTAATCCCACGAACTTTACAAACCGTTTTGCTAGCAACTGTCATGGAATTAATTGTTCTATACGCATAATATTTAGGACCTGGACAGACCACCTCCGAAATTATTTCATTGGGTTTCAGTTCTGAAGTCATCTCTCCCAAATTGTCCCCCGTTTCAACTAGCGCGGGTTCGACTGCCGGCTGTATATGTGACGCTGTCTGTATCACAATAGAATGCTTTGTCCTGTAATCTGTTCAGGTCGGAATACAGGTGAATGCGTGCACCTGCTGTCACAGGCGCCTATAACCTCATTGGTATGACGTAGGCTAGGCACGCGTTCTTCTGATGAAAAGTACCATGAAATCCAGACTACGTCATCACTAGCAAACATTATGTTCTGGACTTCGATTCCCGGCGTCACCAGAAATCGGTACAGTTCATGGGGTTCTGAAATTAATTTTGTCTGTGTGCGATTCCTTCTCTGTCAATTTTTCCCACATGGATTTGAGACAGAGTTTTGACAGACCACGTTTTGCCGCGTTATAGCTGATAGAGTCTCTGTCCAGTTGGATGCCTTCGCTCTGATAGAATTGACGAATGTATAGATCTTCATCGTTTGGCGTTCGAACCCATCTAGGATACCCACTAGCCTCTCCTTTGAGTTTAAGAAACGTGTTTATGTATTGTACAAAGAGGCCGCCTTCGCCCGTGACTGGATTATATTGCGTGACTTCGCACTTGTATACTTCTTGAATTTCTAAAATTTTATAGCCTTTGTTAACAGCCAATCGCACTTCAACAATGACCCACGTGCCCTCCAGACATCTTTCAGCATCGCTGAAATGCTGACATTCGCCTGTTGTGTTCTGTTCTAAGACACACGATCGGCACAGACAGAATAACAGTTTCTTGTTGTACCGAAATGGGAGGACAGTGTGATAGAGATTCTTTGGAGGCACGATGATGCATTTCATTAATCCATCCATATTTAGACATGACTCATCAGCAATGCGTCACCAACATTAATGATGGGGTGTCCAATGGGGAATTTGAAATACTTACATATGTATGGGTATAAACTCATTACATCGCAATACTGGACAGATTCCTCCCCCTCCCTTATCTTATAGTGAAGCCGCATGCCTTCGGTTCGACCCCCATACAGGGCATCTCGAGTGATCAGGGGCGCATGATTGACAATGGGATACACTAGCAATTCGGGTTTCTGCTCCACAATTTTAGCTTCGTCAAATCTACATTCCCATTGAATTTTAACATGGTAGCCTGCCCGCTTTATCAGTTCGATTCTCGCCAGAGTCTGTTCACAACGTTCCGCCAGTGTCTCTCCGCCTACCGTTTTCACGTCTCGAAAAGGCTGGCATGTACAGCCGTTATAGTAGCATCCCAGAAATTCATATACGTTTCGAGTCTCTGCACAGTAACCGTCTACACTGTGATGCCGTAATTCAGGAGGTCTGTATTCGCGGCCGTTTCTAGCATGTATCTGACAGTCGTCCGCCTGTTCCATATGTAAAAGCCACATTAGTGATTTCTTGTTATATCTGTTATTGGCACTGTAACCTCCAGGCGGAATAAATCCAATTGTCTCTGGTTTGAGGAATTTCTTGCGAAGCACTTTATTGCATGCAGACGCTATTGTCACTGCCTCGAGGAAAACTGCGATATTTCCAATCTATATAATCGCGCCTGAATATCTGACACGCCTGCCGCAAGACGGTGACGTCATCTTGGTAATACTGTTCCAACATGCGCCGGTTATCTAAGACTGTCTTTTTGCTTATTATACCAAGACAAGGAATCCTTTCTCTCTCCCTCACTCATCTCGTCAGCACCGAAATACTTAATGTCGGGTATGGGGCCCACATAGTCCAAATTTGCCTTTGTATTCCGATAGTGCGGGATGCACGTTTTCTGCGATGAAAGCCCATACCTGTCGGGCAATTTACGTAAAGGCATGGGCAAGTAAGAAATGGAACCTAGAAAATGTATGTGTTGCATTTTCATACTGATAATTTTAAGGCCGATTAAAATTAGTTGCGGGTTCCATTTGAGGAGAATAGCCTTTTTCAGTATGAACTGAGAATCAGAAGCCTTGGCGTTGTGTTCTATAGCCACGACTTTATTACACCAGGGTCGAGGTTCACAAAGATAAGATAATAAATCGCAGACTGGATCATCGTAGAATGAATTGCGTCTCCTACCACAACGGACACAGTCCGTTTCTATATCTTCCTGCACCTCGCAAACTAAGCAAAAGTGCTGAACACAAACTAATATGGGAATGTGCTCCGTTGCATTCTCTGAGAATTTTGTATCCTGCGTAGTTTCAAAATCGTAGAACACAAACAGTACATCGTCACTGCGGGGCAATTCTTTCTTCAACGGTTGCATAAAATAGAAATGACCAATCTCTCTCTTTCGATTACAATTCGTACAGAGTGGCTTGAAATATTCGTGCTTTTTAACTGTTATGAATGTATTACATGTGACACAGTTGCTCTTCTTTTCACATACGGTCTTTTTCCTATCTTGTTAGTCTTGTGTCTGTCAAATCATGCACTACTTCTAAACTATTACATGACTCGCACGGGATTCGAACATCAGCGAATGAACATGGCGGAATTGACATTCAGTCGCTGCACGACTCCTGACACCTATGCGTCACGCCACTTTCGTGCCCTTTGTTAGAACCTTTACAGAAATACTTTCGAGAAAGGGCACCTGTGACGTTAATCACGTGGTAATGATGTGTTACATCATCATAAAGCTGGTTAATTCTCTTTTTGGAGTGTACCTGACCAGCAAACATTATATCTTCATAAATTAAACCTCCGAAATCGAGAATTCTGTACTCTTTGAAATGCTCCTGAATCTTCATTAACTCGGGGATTCCTCCGCCATTTGTCAGGTCAATACCTGTCGTCACAAGTAAATGATCCAGAACAGGTCGTATCTTATACCACTTACGAAATGCATTGTAATCTGAATCATTAATTAATTTGACAATGCTAATAATTAGCGCATGAGCCAAACAATTTTCTTCCGCTTTAACTTCGACGATACTCCGTTTCAAATGGACCATGGATGCAAGGGGTCTACCCTTAATAGCGATTCCTCCACCACCGTGGCCGATTGCCATTTTTATAGAATGGACTGTCATAATAAGTTTATGTAAGGGTTAAATCTAGCATTCGACTGCGCTACTTTTTCGAAAACTGAGCATATTACATCAGGGGTTATCTGATCCTTCCTTCTGAAACTGATTCCTATTGCTTTGTCAGCTGCATTAACTTCATTACTAATCGTTATTCCAACCATATCTGAATCGTCACAATTCTGTAAAGCGTACTCAAACAGATCAAACACACTGGCTAAGAAATGGGACATTGGGTTCGAATCCTCTCCCTCGGATGGGGGCAAGAGACGCTCGGTTAGCTGTGTTCCCACAGCATTAAATCGTCTGTATTGTCTGTTAATTTCTCCGTGTATAGTAAATCTAGGATGGTCCATTTTACTTCCAAAACAATTCACTAATATTACTAGACATAATTTACATGTATCGCCCTGTTATGAATTCGGTTATCCACTCATCTCTTGTTAGGAAGGTTTCCCACTAACACTGTCAGATATCTACACTCTATAGTCGAGAATGCTTTGGTACATTGAGCGGATCTCCTGATTAATACACTAAGACAGGTCTTTCTTCCTCTAAACATACATGATTCTTGATACTTCAGGTCCATACTTGTTACTTAGGGTCCATATTTCACATACATATATGAAAGGATTCTCATTTGCTAAAACATGTGACGTGTCTGTTTATAGGAAATATAAAAGAACCTGAGACACCGTCCAGAACTGACACAAAGTGAATATTTGATAACTAGTGCGTCTCTAAGACCCCGAAAAGTTTAAGGTACGTATATACTTCATTGAACCTTCGAATTAATATAGGAATTATATCGGGTTAGCACGGTTCTTTAAATCTTTTGCAGATGGATCTATCTATGAAATTTAAGGTGACTTCGGCATGCCAGACGGTCAGAATCACATATCTGAAGACGGATAGTTCGTATCCAATAGAACGGGCAGAAAAGGTCCAGACTAGATATGGCGAGGCTGCATTATTAACTTTAAAAGAATCCTCGCAGGTGTATGTTAAAGTGTTTCTACCAAGACGATACGGGTCCTGTTTGCAGAAGACGATCTAAAATCTGTAAATAATAAAACTGTATCTCTCGCTCTCAAATACCGAGGCACCTGCTCCACATCAAATTCCTACATTTTAGAGATAGAATAGTACCATAGATATTCTTATATTACTTTCATCTTCTATCTCTAACTTCCAGATGCATCCCCTTCACGAAACGGATCTGCTTCGTTTATTGCTACCGATCACATGAATGATAATGGGACATGCGTACGAAATCATAAGGGTTCTTAGAAGGGGTGATGTAATCTTTGTAATAATGAAGCAGGGACTCGATACTGGATATACAGTGATCAAGCTACCACAAAGATTACATTGGCATCTAAGAATGTAATTAATTATTAATAAATTGAACAATGTAAGAGTTTTATTTAGAATATATGGGGTTAACGTACTCCAATGAAGCCATTGTCAGGGCTCGTGGAGGAGGCTTCAGCATATTTTTATAGGGAGCAACCACTGGATATGTAAATTAAGAAAAATAAAATAATTAAAATTTATATCTATTTTATTTCTGTATCTACGGTTTAAGAGCCATGACACGTTAGGTTCCGATATTTTGCCTTAAGGAGAAACATCCCTACCAAATTACAAGGTTGAGCGAGTGGAGTGATAACATCGTGCTGTACCTCAAAGGGTATGGGGATGAGCAGGAGATTTTGTCACTTCTACTGCGCAGGTGCTGCCATCCGGAATTCAAAAGAGCGTGGCAACTGAACCGTGAAAGGAATGGCGAGACGTCCAAAATGAAGCTCAAATATTTTTTTCGTAGCTGTTGGGATAGACCTGTTATCAGGATCTCTGGTAGAGGATTCACAAGATATCTCTGGTAAAAAAACCCTCTGCCAGAGAGGTACAGCAATAAAAATGAAATAAACTAATTATAACTTTATTTATCTCAATTAGGTTTCCTACATTATGACAACATACATTCCAATCGTCTTTCTCAAGGTGCAGCATCCGTATAAAATTGAAAGGACGAGTGAGTGGAACGGAATGATAATGCTTCACCTCAGGATATGAGGAGGATGCGCAGGAGTTTCGTACCTTTCTACTCCCTAGGTCTTAGCACAGGGAGTTTAGAAGGGTAATGCTGTGGAACCGAGCAAATAACGGCGAGACTGCCGTAATAAAAATAAAATATTACGGGTCTCACTGTTGGGGTAACCCCATCATGATCTCTGGTAGAGGGTTTGTAACATATCTCAGTTGAACACACTCTGCCAGAGATCTTAACGGTGTCTGCCTTTGAAATAAATAATTGTAGCAGGAATCTTGTTTTATTCCAGGTAATCATGCGTATAAGCGGTATGCCTTTTACTTCTCCACCGCCCGACACGCTAGTCTGAAAAGATTGCGTGCACTTGCGCGCAATTGTACTCTGCTTCCCGAATTCCGTCCTGTCCGATATCATCACAATACACATATATGGCGTCTCCTATACAATGGTTTCTTCTGCCAGGGCATACGCTGTTTTCTTACAGGGCCTTTCGTTCTTTACATGGCAGGTATTTTCGACTCGTTTACACATGCCACATTATTTATAGCATTAACAGACTCCCCACTGATACGCAGTATTTTCCGCAGAGTTCCTGATCCCCTCTAGATTTTACGTACATAATTATATATTTGAATTCACCTATAGGGGTAATGAAGATATTTTAAACTACAATGTTTCGTGTGGTGATTTTCAAATTAAGTTCACTATTTATGGTATAGACACCACTGCTAATTCTGAAACATATTCTAATCTTGACTTTGTTACATTTATTTGGCAAAATTTCGATCGTTTCAATTTTATAAGATATGCTCTGAGCCATGTACGTCGAGACTATCTCTCTCTACCCGAATTGTTATATCTAAAATACTATAGGGCAGAGTCTGCAGGAAGGAGAAATGATATACTTTGTGGTACGTGTATCACGAGGTTTCAGACTAGATAGCAACACTTGACCTCATGTCTCCGTACGACAGATTGTAGGTGTACGGTCTGTTCGTCAGCCTCCGTCCTTACTAGGCTTAGCGTCCAATCACCTCTTTCGGCTAATTCTAGAACTCGATAGGTTCGTACTGACCTGGGAAACCACATACGAACAGTATGTTCTGGTAGTCCGTTCACACGGGGTACCTACTCAACAGCTTCTTCCTCCAGACTTTCCTGACATACGTCTCCATTTCCGCTGTGACATCTTCGCCTACAAACTACACTATCATTGCCCTGGTAGCGGAAGATGGAAAGTTCAAATGGAATATACTTATGGTTCAGAAAGTGAAGCAATAAGATCTCTTGTAAGAATAGAAAATGCATACTGGTGTAGACATTGTAAGCGGGGCTCTTCTTTTATTCCGAATGTTTCCCGTCACCCTAGACTTTCAGATCCTCTCTTTTTTTAGCATGACCACTACTACGTCCACGCATTCGTGTACCTGCAGTGAATTTCCTCATACCTTACTACGCCGCAGAGTTTCAGCTAATCGCCTCAAAAATACATACCGTCAGGGGGACTCAGACAAACGGCATGGGAAATCCTCACTCGAAACTTATCCAGTTTCATCACAACGTCCCTCCATAGTGGATCGCCTTGCCGCACGCTCGGTAACAGCAGATTCTTCAAATACTGGTCCATCAACATTATGGTTACCGTATACATCTTGAATGGAATGGCGGTAGGAGCGGCAATGTTTCGTCACGGTTTATGGAGAGACGTTTTTTATGCATTCTGACGCACAAACGTTCTGTATAGAACTCTGTAGGAAAGGATTAGAAGGACTGTGTTCTTGTATGTATGGAGACTATCACACGTTAATACCTGAAAAAGCCCCTCGCTGTCTCCGAGATCCTTTCTACTCTTAAAAAAATATTTTCTAAAACCTAAGTGGTTGTTAAAATCATTGGAAGAAGGGGAAAAAGAAAATCTCTGCGGGTGTAGGATCTCCTCTACCGCCGACATAATAGACTGGTCCTAAAACAAATGCATTCACATTCCATGTCTAAATGAATCATATTTCTATCTCAGATCATGACATCGAAGAATATTGCTGCTACCTTCCAATATGTTAAGCTAACGCCAAAATGCCCTACCACCTACACGAGGATCTTCGATGGCTGCAGGTCTCGACTTGAAAAGTGGCTACAACGTCACGATTCCAGCCTATGGAAAGGGGCTGGTAGAAACTGATCTAGCAATACTGGTTCCTTCAGGGCGTTACGGTAGAATTGCATCTCTTTCAGGATTAGCCCTACATCACCATATAAGTGTAGGAGGAGGTGTGATAGATGCTGGCTATCGTGGAAATGTATGTGTGATTCTTTTCAATCGTTCTGTCACACCGTTTCAAATACATCGGGGGGGACAGGGTAGCACAACTTATTTGTGAAAAGATAGTGTATCCTGAAATATGTGAGGTACATGAACTAGGTAGAACAGAACGTGATACCAGAGGTTTTGAGTCAACAGGACGCACCTAACTGTATGTTTCAAAATATATTCTAAATCATCACCGATTACTCATCCTGAGGAAAATAAACAGTGGAGTTTACCTGCACCGTCACCCCTACGCCATTGTTCTAAGTCTAAACATGCCATGGGGCATAACTACACCATACAAATTGTTTTTCTCATCCTGAGAAAAATAAACTGTGTAGTTTACCTCCACCGTCACCCCTGCACCATTGTTCTGAGACTAAACATGCCGTGGGGCATAACTACACCTTACAAAAATATGTTGCGACTTTCTTCTTCGATGCCTTCTTCGAGGTGGTACAAAGGGCTTAACTCCAGGGTACAAACGTCGAAACTCCCCCAACGCGGTTAAGAACTACTGACGGATAACAGGGCGGGAAACGTCAGAAGAACAGATTAGGGGACCATACGCTGTTCACATCCGAGAAACAAGGAGTTCCGGCAAGTTTAGTTCAGGCACGTATTAATAGTAATACTGGAATGGGAATGCTACAGGTTGCAAAGAAAAAATTTTTTGGATAATAAAGCTGAAGTGACTACGTACTTCGTTAATGATGAAAATATGAAAAACTGTCCACATATTGACATTAAAATTTGGAATAGAAATGTGAAAGTGGTTATTGATACGGGATCTGAAATTAGCCTGATAACAGAAGACATATGCACAGTTAGTGTCGCAAGGAATAGAGATGTTGGAGTTTAAATTGCAAAGCACGGTGCTTGTAACCGCAATTGGCAGTAGGAGCCGGAGAATAAAGAAACAAGTGTATATTCCATTTTTTATCGGTGATGACTGTTTTGAACACGTTTTTCTCGTTTCTAGTCAACTGATAGAATAGTTATTAATTGGTGCTGATTTCCTACAGGAGTATAGATTGGTAGTAAATTTCAAAACTAGCTGCCTAATATATGAGGTAGAAGGAAATATGAAAGAATGTAAGTTCACATACAAGGTAGAAACAGGGATGGAGCCACAAGAGAATATAGGTCACGGTCTCCCAGGAACAGCTGATCATGACGTCATGCAGTCCGTAAATGACGAGATAGTCTGGACTATGAGGAAGTACGTCGCATTTGTTAATAGGAGGCGGGAGTTATACGATGAGGTGATAGAAGAAGAAATAGACCCCTTGGATATAAGTGTGAAAAAGGATGGGAAGAGAAATACCCCAGGCAGGAACAAAGTATTAAGAGAAAATAGGGATGAGATAGAATTGAATGCCTGCAATAAAGCAAATGAATTCAAGGGTAAAATGAGGAAGGAGGACCTGGTAGATTACATTCATCAAGGAAGTGGCGGAGAGTCCAAATTGCGAATGGATGTATGCGAAACAGGAGAGGCTGATTTAAGGGACCCGTGACAAGTATCAGAAGTGGACTTGGAGTAATTAATCATGAGTAATAACTTAGAAATACCAAAGAAGGAAAAACTGATTGAAGTACTACTAAGATACACTGAATTCTTAACCACCAGACCGGGGAAATGTAAAGTGTATGAATATGAATTTAACATCACCGATACAACCCCTATAATAGGCCATTCCAGACCTGTACCATTGTCAGCCAGAGCAGGTGTTAGAAAGCAGATTGAACAAATGATGGAGGATGGAATATTAGAGTTATCTGACTCATCATTCATAAATCCATTGACGATAGTGTACCGGGAGAACAAAGAACCGCGCATTTGTATTGATGCAAGGAGGGTGAACAATGTTATGTTACCTGATCGGGCAAGAGCGCCACCGATAGATGAGATGCTCCAACAGTTTCTTCGAAGTTAAATACATGATGAGTCTTCATTTGACTTCAGCGTTTTTACAGATCCCATTGGAAGCAAAATCCAGGAAATATACTGTTTTCTTATTTGATACTGTTTACCAATTTCAGAGAGTACCTTTCGGAACGAAAAATTCGCTGGCAGATTTGTGCGATGTTTGAGGATAGTCCTTGGAAGTGACGTGAGTTCATTTTGTGCCTGCTATGTGGATGACATAGTAATATTTTCCAAGACATTTGAAGAACATTTGAGACACATTAACTTAATTTTCAATAAGCTGACTACCGCTGGGTTTAAAATAAATGTTTTGAAATGTAAATTCTGCCAAACTCAGATGAATTTTCTTGGGCATGTAATAGGACCAGAAGCTATATCAGCAGATCCACAGAGGATCGCGGCAATATTAAGCTATCCGGCCCAGAGAAATCAAGAAACAACCGCGACAATTTCTTGGCACTTGTGGATTTTATCATAAATTTGTAATAAATTATGTAGACTGTAGCTCCATTGAGCCCTATGCTGAAAAAAGGGGTCAAATGAAAATGGACAGTAGTATAGGGCCCGATCTGTGTAGTCTTGGGCTTTCGACTTTTTATGTAGGTATTTTGTCAGGGTGGCACCATGCCCCCATACTCCTTAGGTTCTGGCCGTCTTAGCTTATTTATACGTATATGGACTTGGTAGTGATCGGTAATGGACATGTTTTAATCATATATGCATGGTTGACGTAATGCCGCTGTATAGATTGGTATGTATAAGATGGCTACCGCGAGGAGCGGATCCGTAGCATGTGAAGGTTGGCCTTGGACTGAGCGGCAAGTGCAATATAATAATATATATGTATG
>Ga0268261_10002355_pt1 | contig 13502 bp, 11 predicted proteins | sample TergutNc150P1_FD_190353 | JGI IMG/M metagenome (GOLD analysis project Ga0268261, IMG submission 190353) | Nasutitermes corniger P1 segment gut microbial community from laboratory colony in Florida, USA - Nc150 P1 (SPAdes) (version 2) | ecosystem: Host-associated > Arthropoda: Insects >... | reverse complement strand
TCATCAGCCAAACTACCAGGGGCATCAAGCCACTGGATGGTTTCGGGCGAACGGGCTACGGCATCGTCCAAATACCGCGAATTACCAAGTAAATGCACCAAACTATGCGCCGCCGTTCCGCTATCGCGTAGTAATTTGAGGAACCAACTTGACCGATCCAACTCTTCGGATAATTTCCGGAAAGCGAGCAAACCCCGGTCTGGGTCGTAGTCATCGCCAAACCAACCCAGCAGCACCGGCAACAGCTGCCGTTGTAGCGAGGCTCGGCGCGATGTGCCTGCCGTTAACGCGTCAATGTGGCGCAAAGCGCCATCTGGGTCCCGGTACCCGATGGCGGCCAACCGAGCTTTCGCGGCATCGGGGCTGAGCTTTACATCATCGGCAGAAAGCTTGGCGTAAGCAGGCAGAAGGGGGCGATAATACAGGGTTTCATGCAGTTCGCGGACTTTGCGGCGGGTATTCTTGAACTTAGCCGCCACGGCATCGGCGCTACGTTGGTTCTGTGCTTTTTCGGTGGCCGCTGGCCCGAGCGACCGACCTAAACGCCGCAGGTCAGCCTCATTAGTAGGCATCAAATGGGTACGCCGCATCCGCGATAATTGCACGCGGTGTTCCAGAGCGCGTAAGAATTTATATGAAGCCTCCAACTCGGCAGCATCGTCCCGTGACAAATACCCGCCATCTTTCAGCGCGGCGAGCGCGCGCAAAGTGTTGCGGCTGCGCAGGCTTTCATCCGTGCGCCCGTGTACCAGTTGCAGCAGTTGGATGGTGAATTCCACATCGCGTAAGCCGCCTTTGCCCAACTTGATTTGACGTTCTTGTTCAGCTTTGGGGATGTTGTTTTCCACGCGGCGGCGCATGGCTTGCATGTCAGCCACAAAGCCCTCGCGCTCCACGGCGTGCCACACTAACGGCCTAATTGCTGAACGGAATGCGGCCCCCAATTCTGCATCACCAGCGATGGCGCGGGACTTCAGCAGCGCTTGGAACTCCCAGTTGAGCGCCCAACGTTGGTAATAACTGAGGTAACTGGCAATGGTGCGCACCAACGGTCCCTGCTTGCCCTCGGGCCGCAAGCCCGCATCAACTTCCCACAATGGTGGTTCGGCAGCGGTACTGATTAGCAGAGGGCTCGCGCCTCCGGGCGCCATGCCCGTCGGCGTAGCCGCACTTATTACTTTTTGCATGGCCGTGGCCAGGCGCGTTCCGATGGCGATGGCGGTGGTTTCGTCCGTTTGCTCTGGGTCGACCGCCTCCACCACATACATCACATCCACATCTGATATGTAGTTGAGTTCGCGCCCGCCAGTTTTCCCCATCCCGATCACCGCCAGCTTGACTAAGTTGCTGTCAGGCACCTGTTGTTTGGCGATGTCTAGCGCGGTATCAATGACCGCAGCGGCTAGGTTGGCGATGGCGTGGCCCGCAGCGGGCAGCACCTCAATTGGGTCAGCGGTTAAGTCTTTGGCGGCAATTTTTAGCAGAATTTCCCGGTATTTTTGCCGCAGCGCGCTAACTGGGTCTGCCTGATTTGCGATGGCGGCGGTAAACTCAAGTTTAAGCTGGTCCACTTCTAGGTCTAGGGTGGCTTCGCTTAGCAGATTTAAGAGTTCTGGGCGCTTGATCAGCAGATCGGCTAAGGCCGATGAGGCCCCAATAACGGCTAATAGCCGCTGCCGTTCGGCATCGTCATCGTCGCTTAAAATACGTTTTAGCAGCGCGTGGGTATCCCCCTGTGTCGCCTCAGCCAAGCGCACCAGGGCCCATAATGCCTGGTCTGGGTCAGCAGCCGAGCGCCGCATGGCAGCCAAAAAGGTATCAAGGTCACTTGGCAACACGGTTTGCAAAGCGGGGTTGGCAAGCAACTGCTCGCTGCGGGTTAAATCTACAAACTTTGCTGCCAGCAGTTTGCGCGCCAGAGTCTGCGGCCTACTATCGGCCGCCGCCGCCCGTTTTACATTCACCTCCGCCATGTAACCAGGCTACTGCGCGGGGCGGACATAATTGCAAATTTCTTTTATGCGAGGTGATTATGGTGTTTTAGTACAAAATCGAACAAGAGGGCATCGCTAGATATCCGTCCAGTTCGCATAATGGGAACAGCGGCGGAATCCGTGGATGAAAGAGGAGTGTAGATGAAGGCGATTTTTCCCCAGCCAATCGACAAGGCGGTTCACATTGTGGAACGCACTTTTCGCGAATTTGAGAAGGCTGATACTGACGATCAAGATAGGTTTGTCTCCATTTTGATCAGCAACCCGGGCGTGGGTAAATCCGCGCTTTTAGCTAAGACGGCGCGCAAAATGGGCTATTCGCTCATTTCTTTGAACTTATCCGCCATTGAGCCTACCGATATTATTGGGTTGGGCGCGCGGGAAAAAGTGGATGGCAAATGGGTCACTATGCCTGCTGCACCCAAATGGGCGCAAACCGCTTTAGCTGGCAAGTGCATTATTTTGGTGGATGAATTCAATAACACTACTGCCGATGTTTTGGCCGGGTTCCAAACCATGTTTTCGGATTTCACTATTGATGGTAAACCCCTACCGCGCACTACTCATATTGTGGGCGCCTGCAACCCCCCCGGTAAACATGCGCTATATGCCGCCAAAAAATTATCGGGCGCATTCCGGCGCCGTTTGTGCTTTATCCCCGTGGTTGATGACTTTCAATATGTAGCCCGCAAACACGGGTTCAAGATGCCGCGCGATTTTATGCAAGCTGATTACGAAGACATTTCCAACTATGTGGAATATGATCACATTTCTAGCGCAGTAGTAGATAATGTGCTGAACATTTCTAAGTATGCTGGCTTGTCCGATGCTGAAAAGGTCGTGTTGATTAACGGTTTCGGCGAAAAAGCGTTTGAGTTTGCCAAGTCCATTAACCTGCTACCTGAATCAGCCTTCGCCGCTTCTGTAAATGTTTATGACCAAGCAGTTACTTATGCTGAGTGGAAAAAAGCGCCAGTTAATAGCATTTCCGAATTCCAACAAATCCTTTGGGGCACCGAAAGCATTGTTAATTCCAAGTCATATGGCCGATCTAAGAACTTTGTGAAAAAGATTGAGAACCCCAAGATCTACGTGGCTATGCTGGACGTTTTGAAGAACAAGTTCGAAATCGAATATGAGTTAGATGAGGTTAAGCTGCCCGAAAGCAAGGATATTGAAAGGCCGCCATTCTAAATGCAAAAGAACTTCAAATACGGTGACACTTATGAGCTAACTGCAGAGCATCGTGCCAAGTTGGCGTCGGATAGTGTGAGCCGCGAATATATGGACCCCACCGTGTTGACTAAAAACCGGGCCTTTCTGAATTTTCTCAAAGAACACAATTACCATGTGGTTTTGGATTATGGGTACGATGGTTTTGCCCACACTGACCCGCAGCGCCGGGAGATTGTGCTGAATGCCCGGTTCAGCAATCACACTTTGAGCGCGTTATTACAGCATGAGATGGGGCATTTGCTGCTTTTTAATGTCAACATGTTTACTACCGTTACCCCGATGACGTTACGTAGCGTTATTTCTAGGGTGATTTACACTCCTGGCAATGTGGTAGATTATGGTATTGGGCAACTAATGCATGTTGAAAATATTATTCAAGACATTATCATTGAAACCGTTTCCGATGGGCGCTGCGTTTGCAATGCCATCGCCGCCGAATGTGGCAAACCGGCTGGAGTAAAGCACCTGGAATTTTTGGAATCAGCAGGCTTTATTGCGGCTGAGGTTTGCAAAAACGAACTTAAAAAACTGAACCGTGATGGCGGATCCACTGTTGGGCAGTTAACTGCTGGCGAGGCTGAAGCTATCCGGCAAGCTCTGAAGAGTATGATTGATGATTTACTTGATGACATTAATGAGGCCCAAACTAAGCTGGACGAGTTACAAACCAGTGGTGAATTTTTATCGCAGGCTAAAAACACTACTTATAACGAAATAGTTAAGGTATCAGACCAGAAGCGAAAGCTTAAGGCTAAAATCGACAAACTTGAATCTGCCGGAAAGCAACCATCACCATCGTTATCGGAAATGATGGAAAAGCTGCAGCAACAGATTAAGGATTTGAACAGCACCGAGCGAGAGCAGGCCGATGCCGCACAGGCAGCCGCTAAAAAAGAGCGTGCCATCAAAAACTTAGATGAGAAAATCACAGAATTAATGGATTTGTTGACCCAACTTGGCCAACAACTTGAGCAGCTTGAAAATCAGCGTACCGATGGCGGTGCTGGCTGCGACGGTGCCTGCGATGGCGCTTACGATGGTGAAGGCGACAGGAAAGGTGATAGCGAGAGCGGCAGCAAAAACGCAGCTAGCAAATCCTCAGGTAGTTCCATGGAGGCACAAGCGGTTAACGATGACGGCCCGGCTGGCACCGGGCACGGTTTCAATTGCGGCTTGCCGCACCCCAAAACTGTGACGCGCTCTGGTTCAGCAAAGAACGCTGAACAAATTACCGTGGTTGGCTCGCCAGTACGGGGGCGTACCCAGACCGCCTTGGAAATTGACCTGGACATGGTGGCTGACCATCAGGCTCGCAAAAAGTCGCCCGAAAAAGAATTCACCTATTTTAAGGCGAACAAAAAAGAAGCTGATGCCACCGACATGCTCAAGGGTAAGCGCCGGTTGCGGGTTAGTGGGTTGAACGTGCTAATTGGGTTAGATATCTCAGGTTCGATGACGCACGAATGGACTACATTATTCAAAGACATTTCCGCGCGGATTGAAGCATTAAAGAGTGATTTAGATATTGATGAAATTGTTTACTTCACGTACAACCATACTTTACAGGAGCAATCTACCGACTTAACGGAATTACGGATAGCTGCCCACGGCGGAAACTCGTTTGGTCAGGTTTACCAACAGATTTGCCTTGAACTGCCGATTTTCAATAAGAACGAAATAATCCTGATCACCGATTGCGGCGACAATCTCGGCTTTGACCTAGATGCCGTTTGCAAAGTTACCCGTAACAACCAGCCCGTGCAAACCCATATCACTATTTGCGATACCGAAGGTGCTGGGTTCTATTACAAAGAAAACTTTGATGAACGCTACTGGGACTTGCGCCACATTGGCGACCTTGACCTTTTTGACCAAATTAAAACCAACATCAATAACCTAATAATGAGTTAGCAAAGGGCAAATAATATGAAAACCGAAATGGGCGATAAAAACTGGTAACAAAGAAATGGTGATGCGCTCCCAATGGAAATCTATCCCCACCACCCACGAAGCCGCCGCTGACCTCATCGAACAATTCAGCGCGCTGGGCCAATTTGAGGGCGTCTAGATGTGGTCAATCTTCAGCAGATCGGGTACGGCATGGGGTTTATCGGGAATGTTGTACCCAGACCGTGCCATCACCACATGGAACACTTTGTTCCAACCCTTGCTGCGGCTATTGGCTCGCAGGTGCGTGCTTAGCTCAGCACTCGGCACGCTGAACTGACCAGTTTTGCGGTATTGCTTAACGCGATTGGCAAGTATGATGGCTAGCATCAGAGCTGCGGAAATGCTCGCAAAGATTAGAAATCCAGTCGGTATTAAGCCGAAAAATGGGATGGGCATTTTTACGCCTCAGCGTCCGCTAACCGAGCTAGGCGAGACGCCTCGGCAATGGCGATGATGTCACGGGTATCCCGGGCCGCGCGGAATCTGACAAAAACAATTACCGCTGCCAGCCCCAATACCGCAACGGCCACCACAATTGGGTGAACTACGCCATGCACCATCATCGGGATGCCGAATAATGCAATTCCCAATACTGCCATTACGGTCACGATGATGCGGCGGTTACGTTTTGCACTTTTAGTTTCTTCTGCCGTACCGCTTTCATAAATGAAACCGGAAAGCGGCTTTATTGCCCCCACATGGGCAACGTTACGAGTCATGGCACCTTGGCCATTGTAATAATTAGCAGAGCCTCCGAAAAACATAACCACTCCCCTTAGTTGGCCGTTGCTGATTTGGTTTGGCGTGTTTTGCCCATGTCTCGGATGAAGCTGTAATGTGAGCGGCGGCTCATAGGTCACTCCTACTAAGTCGTCGCAAACGGATTTGGCCCACGTCGTACCCAAAATGAAAGGCACCGGCGGATTTGGCCCACTTGCAATTTGTCTGCGTGCCGCGGCAATGCGGCTACCTCCATTGTGCCCCATCGGGCATGTTAAGCCTAGCCCCGTGGCGCGAACCGAGCGGAAGCGGAGCAAGCGGGCGAGGCGCTTCGGCGCCTTTGCCCGTTGGCGTAGCCAGCGGGAGGCCAAGCCTGCGCAAATTGCGCGCTAAGCGTCCGTGACAACCAGATAAGTTACGGAGAGCGGGCCATGCAGGCCCACCACTAATTCTAGTTCGATGTCTGCCGAATTGGATGGGCCGGAAATAAAATGAATGGCACGGCCAGCCGTAGCCGGGTTTTCATTTAGCGCTTTTGCCGCCCCAGTAGTACGGGGCACGATGACGGACGCAGGTACGATGGAAATGTAATGCTTAGGCAAAAAGTGCAGTGCCCGGCCTTGACCCGGCCCTGATACCACCACGGCAGAACATGACTCAGCAGCAAAGTAATCAGCAAATGCCACGCCAACATTGGCGCTTGCCGCATCCGCCAAGTTGGAGGCCCGCACTTGTTCATAACCAGCTTCATCGGGCGGTGGGGGTTGCCAAACCACTAGCGGGTCACCTTGCGGTTTTAGGCCAAATGCCGCGAACCTCGGATCAGTAGGGATCAGCACTTGGCCGCCACCATTTTCCGCCACCACTGAGCCAAGCGAGCCAGGCAGTGCCGCGCTCGTGGTCACGATAAAGGTAGCAAAAACTTGCGCGGCTCGGGTTGCCGCAATGTCAATTAGCTCGGATAAGGTTTTATCACTGAGGGTGGAATTTGGTAAATCATTAACCGGATTAAAAGGAATATAAGAACCCGCGAATTCTTTTTTACTATTTAGGTTTGCCAGAAAACTTGCGCGCCCAACTATTTGCTTTTGAGTTTCTGCGCTCATGCTGCACCATCGTTGTTTCTTGTGCGATACCAATGGCGGAAGCTTTGCGATGGCGGCGGCGGGATGGGTAAGTCTCGCACTTCGGTCCAGCCCTCGGCTAAAGCCGGAGCGCGCCTTACAGCACGGCTACGCCGATTCGCCCCACCATCGAACAGGGAACCAGACACCGTTACCTCACGCGCTTTCGGTAGTAAGCCCAAGGCTGTATGCGCTCCGAGGCGCGCCAGCCCAAACAGGTGGCGGTGGCCCAGACCAAGGCCCACGGCTTTCATTTCGGCGTCAACAAAGTTGCCATCGGGCTTCAACCCTAGTTCATTAACCATTACCCGCCGGTGCTCCAGTAACAATTGATGCAACGGGATTTTCACCGGGCAAGTTTCGGTGCAAGCGCCACACAGGGTACTCCAGAATGGCAGCTCCCCGTATTTTTCATAACCGGAGTGCAGGTTTTCGATTGACTCCCTTTCGGAGATTCTGCGTTCTGCGGCCTGCAGCCTTGCCGCAGAATGACGATGTGGTTTATTTTCGCCAGCACCAAGTACCGGGGAAAGGACAGCACCGATGGGGCCAGGGTAAACCGCGCCATAAGCGTGGCCCCCAATGTGGCGGTAAATGGGGCAAACATTTAGGCACGCGCCACACCGGATACATTGCAGCACTGGTTCAAATGGCGTGCCCAAAGCATTTGAACGCCCGTTATCAACGATGACAACGTGAAACGCCTCTGGCCCATCGGCCTCATCATCGGGCTTGATGCCAGCAAATTCCAGGTAAGTAGTGACCTTTTGGCCTACGGCCGAGCGACCCAACATGTTATCTAGAATTTCGGCCTCGGCGATGGTGGGAACAATGCGTTCCATACCCATCACCACAATTTGCGTGCGCGGGATGGCAATGGCTAAGTCGGCATTGCCCTCATTGGTAACCAAATTTATTTGGCCAGTATTTGCGATAGCAAAATTGCAACCCGTGATTGCCACATCAGCCACTGAGAATTTTGAGCGCATGGTTTCGCGGGCAAAGCGCCCTAAATTAACCGGGTTATTGTCACCCATATACCCAAGTTTCTCGGCAAACAAATCCCGGATTTGATCTCGGTTAAAATGCAGAGCTGGTACCACAATGTGACTTGGTTCTTCCCAACCAGCCACTTGTAAAATGAATTCCGCCAAATCGGTTTCTAGTAAATCAATGCGCGCCCCATCTGCGCACACCATGTTAAGCAACATCGGGTTAAGCCCGATTTCTTCGGTAACCATGGATTTAGACTTCACTATGCGCCTAGATGATGGGCGCCCCACGGGATGTGGCTCAGCTACTCCTACATGGTCAACAATTTCGGCGATATAGTCCCGGGCATCTTTGGCTGTTTGGGCAAAATAAACCTTGCCACCTTGCGCGGCTACGTTATCGGAGAATTCCGTTAGTAAGTGAGGCAGGTTATCAAGGGTATGTTGGCGGATGGCTTCAGCTAATTCGCGCCATTGTTCCCATCTACCTAATTCGGTGCGGGCATTTTCTCGCTTAACCCATTGCACATCTTGCGCACGGGCGAAGTTGGGGAGTTGTTCCGGAGTGTGTGTTTTCATCGGGCACCTGCCGTAACTGAAGGGGCACGATGGTTCAGCACTTCGGCAATATGCATCACGGTGATGGGAGTGCCGTCGCGGTTGAGTTTGCCAGCTATGTTCATTAAGCAACCCAAATCAGCAGATATCAAAATGTCAGCCCCGGTGGCCCTAATTGAATTCACTTTTTCCGTAACCATGGCCGCGCTCATCTCAGGTTGTTTTACCGAAAACGTGCCGCCAAACCCGCAACAGTTTTGCACATTAGGCAATGGAATCAGATCCAGACCGGAAACACCTTCGAGTAACCGATAAGGCGCCTCAGCCTCCCCCAAAATCCGAGTCATGTGGCAACTGCGGTGGTACGTGGCGGTGGTGCCAGGTGGGAAGGAAGCGCCAACAGATGTTAGCCCTAATGCCCGATAAATGAACTGCGTGAATTCGTAACTCTTATTCACCAATTCCACAGCTTTAGCATGGTAAGCAGAACCAACATCGAACAAATGCGGGTATTCAGTAAACATGCCGCTGCAACTACCAGCTAGGCCCACCACAATTTCAGCATCGGCAAAAGCATCAATTTGGTTGCGGATAATGCGCATTGACTCTTTCACGTAGCCGCTGTTAAAAGTGGGCTGCCCGCAGCAAACTTGGCGCTTAGGCACGGAGGTTTGAACCCCTAAGCGCTCCAAAACCTGCACAGCAGCGATACCCACAGCGGGGAACATCAAGTCCATCACACAGGTAGTAAAGATCGCCGCCTTCACACCTCAACACTACCCTGGTTAACCTAGTTTACCTAGCAACTAGCCTAGCGAACCGAAAACTTGTTATGCCAGTATTTCAACTTTTCTATCATCGCCAAATATTGCGGGGAGTCCTCAGTTAGCCCACATGCCTCAAGTAATTTCACCCGCGCGGGCAAATAGTCCCGCTCGAGTTTGTTCGCGGCTTTTTCGGGATCCGTTTCTTTCCACTCTGGATTGCACAAAATGTTCCATGCGTTATCCGCTAATTTCACGTAGCGGCCTACTGGATCAGCGCAGGCCCGGTCGATTAGGTCATCATATTTCTCGTTGGCACGCTCGCTAACGCTATCTACCGCTGATACTATTACCGGATTAAAACCCCGTGCAGTTAGCCATTGAGTCGAGGCGCCTTGATCTTCAATTATGTCGTGGAGCCAAGCCGCATCTTCTACATCTTGATTGCCAAAAACTGAGGCCCCATCCGCAATCGGTACTAGATGATGCACAAAATAATCACGGTCTTGTTTATCTTCTTGTCCGAGGTGCGCACCAGCAGCAATGGCCTTGGCGTGGGCGGCGGTTAAGTCTGTCATTGATCTTCCTTTATTATTCACCATCATGCGGTTTGACCCTAACTTTATCAACTAAATCAGCCGCCTCGGAGCCAAAGTACTCTTCCAAGTGCTCTGGCTTAATTTGAGTTTTCACAAAAGGCATCACATCAACATATCTTGCAATTTCATCAATGCTGTAATTTTCGGTAACGTGCTTTGCAGCTTGTTCCCGGGTAGCAAATTCTTCAAGTACGGTGCCCTCACCTACCTTGTGACGCCGATCCATTACCCCATAAACCACATAGTTCGGGTCTTCACTGGGCACATCAAAAATAATGGGGTAAAAACCGGTGTGGAAAAGTTCCAGGCCATCTCCTCTTTCAGCCAGCTCCAACATGAATTGCTTTAGACTAAGAATATTTGGGAACAACGCAAGTTGGGTAGGGTACTGTGCGGGGTCAAAGTCATCATCTTCAGCCAAGATTTCCTTAACTTCTGGGCGCATCTCCAAAAAGAATAATAAGCCCAGTTTCACTTCGGCATCGTCCGGGATATCGAGTTGCAGGTGCGTTTTGTCAGACATTGGTGTCTCCTTGATTAGTCGTTTGAACAGTTCGTAAACTACTGGGCACTTAAGACATACATCTGTACCATGATGCAGATAAGGCGAGGCGGGGCCACCCCCACAAGATAGTGACCCCGCCCCGGTGGGCACCCATGCCGCGTGTTCTGAAGGAGCGCACGCTGTTGTGCCGCTCCCCACGGGGCAAAGCCCTATTTCACAAAAGCCTAATTAGGGTGTGACTCCAGGTAAACTACCTGGGTAGCCAGATATTCGTTCAGACCGTGCTTGCCATCAGCGCCACCGATACCCGATTTACGCCAACCAGCATGGAAGCCTTGCATGGCCTCAAAATGCTCGCGGTTCACGTAAGTCTCACCAAACTTGAGGCGCTTTACAGCCTTCATCGCGGTGTTCAAATCATTGGTGTAAATGGAGCTGGTTAGGCCGTATTCGGAACTGTTAGCCTTGGCAATTACGTCATCGAAATCATCGAAAATCAAAATTGGCAATACCGGACCAAAAGTTTCTTCGCGCACGATGGACATGTCTTGATCCACATCAACCAGCACGGTGGGCTCAAAGAACGCGCCTTTACCGTTGATGGTGGCGGGCTTGCCGCCGAGCACCAACTTGGCACCCTCAGCTACGGCCTTCTCAACCTTTTCGGCCACCGAAGCCTGCGCGCGCTTGTTGATTAGCGGGCCAAAGGCAATGTCAGGCTCAACCGATGGGTCACCCCACTTTTGCTGCTTCATCAAGTCAACAATCTTTTGCGTGAACTTCTCAGCCACCGGGCGCTGCACATAAACGCGCTCAGCATTGTTGCAAACCTGCCCGGAGTTAATCACGCGGCTATCCACCACAGCGCGGGCCGCTAGGTCCAGGTCAGCATCGGCCATCACGATGGCGGGAGCCTTGCCGCCCAGCTCCAAGTTCACCTTGGTAACGTTGGGCGCAGCCTCTTTCATAACCTCTTGGCCGGAGCGCACGGAGCCGGTGATCGAAACCATGCCTACCTTGGGGTTGCCTGCCAGTTCTGGGCCAAGCTCGGGGCCATAGCCGTTGACCAAGTTAAATACGCCCTTGGGGAAGCCGACCTCGTCTACCAACTTGGTAAATACGATGGCGTTGATGGGGGTTTCTTCCGAAGGTTTGATCACAATGGTGTTGCCGGTGACCAGCGCAGGCGCCATCTTGCGCGCAATCAAAAAGAATGGGAAGTTCCACGGCAAAATGCCAGTGGTGACGCCAATGGCCTTCTTGAACATCAAAATGGTTTCATTGGGGCGGTCAGAGTTGATGATTTCGCCCTCATAACGGCGGGCCCACTCTGCCATATAGTCCAGGTAATCAGCGGTGAAGTTCACTTCAACATTGGCCAGGCCTTGAGTTTTACCGCCCTCTTTAACGATGATGTCGGTCAAATCGGCTTCATGCTCGCGGATTTTATCGGCCAATTTGTGCAGGTAACGGCCACGTTCGATGGGGGGCAGCGCCTCCCATTCCGGTTGAGCTTTGTCGGCAGCGTCAATGGCTTTTTGCACGTCGCTGACTTCAGCTTTTTTAACGCGGGCGATCACGCCTTCAGTTGAGGGGTTCAGAACTTCAATATATTCACTGCCGCTACCGGGCGTCCACTGCCCGTCAATGTATAAGTCGTAATCAGCAATGGTTCCAGGGGTGATGGTCGACATCCTTGTCCTACCTTATCGCGGGCTGGCCTTGTCACGGGCGGGTGTGGGTTGCAGGCACTGGCCGGTAGGTTCGCGTCTGCGCTGACAGGTAAAAGATAACAATTTGGTTACGGGGCGCTTTACCAAATGCGCAAGCGAGGCGCTTGTTTTGGCGCGTAACGTCCACTTTAGTTTAATGGGTTTCAGTTAATGCGGTTCCCGATGTCACATCGAGATGCCATGCACCACCTGACCTGCGGTGTTAAGCTTAGCCTAAATATAATTTGCGTAAGGAATGTGCGAAATGACTCCGCTATCCCCTGTGTGGTTTTTACTGATGCTGGCCACCATTGCTTTTGGCGTGGCGCTTTATTTCTGGTTGCACAATAAACCAATGGAATACAAACGCAAAGCTATGACAGGGTTTGCCATCGGGCTTTGGGCGTTATCTACCGTGTTCACTTTGCAGCGAGTTTGGGACCCACAATATTATTTCCCCTTAACCCAAAACTTGCCTTTGCATTTTTGTTCTTTGGTGCAATTTATGCTTATCCCGGCATATTGGTTACGGGGTTCTAGCCGGGCCTTGCAGGCTTTCCGGGCCTTATTGTTTTACCCGGGTGCTGCCGCAGCATTCTTTGCCTTAATTGCCCCGGCGCAAGAATACCTAAACCAGCCTTTAGTCTCAATGAACACGCTATTCTACTTTGTGCATTTTGGCAATGTTTTACTTTGCACGATGCTGGCGGTATTGGGTTTCCATACCCCAACCGTACGCGGCGCCCTAGGCTCTTTAGTCACATTCTTTATTTTGGCAATGATTGTGTTCCCCATAACCTTAGCCATTCGCCACTTTATTGACCCAGCAGCAAACTACTACTTTAGTTTTGACCCAGCGGGCAGTGACATCTTTGAAATTTTATTCGGTATAATTCCCGTGCCGTTGCTTTATCAAGTACCGTTGCTGCTTTTAATCATTCCAATTTTGTTATTGCAATATGCCATATACCGCTTATGCAACAACATCGCCCAGCGCCGCCGGATGCGCCGCCACAACGATACCCACCACTTCGACTCAACCCTGCTGCCCCAACACTGAACCAACTAGAAATGATTAATAAAGAGCAGATTGCCCATGATTTAGCATTAGTATATCTAAATAATCGATTTGGGCCCGAAATCACCAGCGACTTCGAAGTTTATTCATTTGAAGCTGATGATGTCCGCTCCCGTGGTTCAGTTGATACCGAGCGCTTACCTGAATTAATGACTGTCGCGACTAAGCAGGTTCCCACCGGGGAAAAGACTCGATGGCTTAAGAATCCGGTAACAAAAACAGTAGAAGACGGTTACGAAATTGATCCGATATTCTTGAACATGATCCAAG
>Ga0268261_10002354_pt1 | contig 13504 bp, 10 predicted proteins | sample TergutNc150P1_FD_190353 | JGI IMG/M metagenome (GOLD analysis project Ga0268261, IMG submission 190353) | Nasutitermes corniger P1 segment gut microbial community from laboratory colony in Florida, USA - Nc150 P1 (SPAdes) (version 2) | ecosystem: Host-associated > Arthropoda: Insects >... | reverse complement strand
GGTGGTTCATCTTGTAATCACGTACCAAATTAAACATGTTATGTATGGATATTGTCCTGAAAATTAAATATTTTGAATTCTTCAGGTGAATAAGGTACACTGTTCAGACTGAAAAGATAGTAAAATTCCTTTATTAAAATCCAACTAATGCACATCACTTGTTGCGTCAACTCTAAATAAAATTAAAGTTAATTTTATTTAGAGTTGATGCAACACGTGATGTGCATTAGTTGGATTTTAATAAAGGAATTTTAATATTAGAAATGCACGGTACAAACATTAAAAAAAAAATGAAAAGATAGTATTTTTCTGTCACCAACAAGTGCAGTAGCACCAATGTTTTCTTAACTTTCCTTAAGATGTCCGTCCTAATTGGGAAGTAGTGCTGTAATGTTGCATATTACGTGCAAAGTGCTCAGCATATCATTTTAAAAATACCAGTTCATGTCATACACTCACCAGTGAGGGTCAATAAGGTGCAGCATCTCTGGAACTACATTGTCTACTACTGTCAAGTTGCTCAAACCTCCTTGTTGAGCCCTTGCGTAGGCACTGAAGCTTGGTTCGGAAATGAGGGACATCAGACTGGCTACAACATAGGTTTCTAATAGTGAAGAACAAAATGACATATTTAGCAGTGTTTGAAATTTAAATTAAAGTAGTAAGAAATTAATTTTCATATGGGATTCTGACTGGGTTGCTACTGGAATGACGTGAAATAGAAATTGAGTGTAGTATGAAACATGGTGAGAAGAACAGAAGGGGGAATACATTATTGCTGTGCTATGGACATAAAGAATGGAGGGATGTTGATGACAAAGTGGATACAAACAGTTTAATGAAAAGACGTGGACGAATGCTACATAGTTGAAGAAAGGGGAAGCAATGCAAATGGATAAAGTTCCCAATTTTCTATATGCTTTCATTTTATTGGGAACTTCTAACTGTTCTCTCTTGAATGTTTTGACAGGATGCAAATTACATGACATGGCAGGAAGTGTCACAGGTTGTGTTTTTCACCAACTAATGTTGGAAGCAGATTGGGTAGAACATGCTTGGGAGGAACAGAATATGTCTCTTGTAAATTTTTGTATAATGGAACCACTCTGATGACTGTGACAAAAACAGGAAGGTAATGTTGTGGTGGTTGTTACAATAATATGTTTTAATGATTTCAGCAGGGTGAGGATGTGGTACATTGGTTGGTTTCAGGGATGATACTGACAGTGTATTAGGTTCTAGCAGAACAAAGATTTGTTTTAGTGTTCATTTGCATATTGACTGCTCAGGGAAGATCATGTACTGACTAGGGAGATGAATTTTGCTTGTGAAGGAAATGTTAGCATGTAATTTTATACTGACTAATTCCAAAGTACTGGATCCTCATCAGAGTTTCAGTTATTCACATGATGAAATTCCTGTTTCTGAACCTGACATTCATTGCGGTGATCTCAGAAGTATTTATGTTGTTCATCTTGTAGCATATGTCTTCATTTAATCACCTTGGCAATATCAAGTAAATCCGTGAAATTTAATACTGGGGGACTTTTATGAAAATCTGTCAAGAAAATCCATGTTTGGTTAAAAGTGGGCAAAAATGTCAGGAACTTTACATGAAGACCTAAATACGTTTTATTGTTGCTGGTGACATTAAATTGCCATAAAAGTGCTGTCTTTGAGTGAAATGTTATCAGGCTGTTAGGAAAGCCAAGGAGGTATAACATTACCTGAACATGCCACAAGAGTACATTGTACATTGTCTGTCTTGTTCTAGAATATCATCACACAATAGGGAGTTGTGAAGCATCTGCAAAACAACACTGTTGGCAGAATTGTGACATATGTTGATAATCTTATTGTATAAAAACCTTACCTTGGCTGTCATATAAAAGTGATGAAGTCTGTGAGCCAAACTGCTTCAGTTTGCAATTCAAAGTGATGTTCTGCCCATGGGAGGTGATGCTGTCTTTCAAGTGTGGTACAAAACATTTCCTTTAGACCCACTGCATATATAAGGCTTGGCTCCACCCCAAGTCACAACAACACTTCCTTCCACCCAGTTGCTTGCATGATGTCAAGACAGTTGTAAGGTAATAAAGGAATGAATGTTGCATGGGTCACTTATGTTGGAAAAGTCTTAGAGGTGCATCTTTATTTGCCATGTGTAGTGAACTCAAGTAATTGGATAAATCTCCACACAACTGATACTACTTCCTTTTGGAGCCAGTGACCTATTTCCAAGCTACTCTCATTTGCAGAAAGAAAGAGTGATCTAACTGCAAGGTGTTATGAGGCATTTGGAAACTGAGTGCTATAAAACTGGAGAATATCTGAGGCTGTGAGAGGTGATGAGACTTATGTAAGTAGCTTTGCATTCACCTAATGGAAAACTCAAGCAAGATAAGATTGGTGGTGCATGTAACATACATAGACAGTAATGCATGCACAATCTTGGTTGGACAGCCTCAGTTGTAGAGATCATTCAGGGACAGTCTTAAAATGTACTTTACAACCTACTCTAAATTCATCATAAAAACTGTCTTTTGAATCATTTTTCTCCTCACTTGGTGCCTGCACATACAAAACAATTATCTTAAACCAGCGACCTCTCAGAACCATATATGACATGCTATCATTAACAAACTTTACTCTCTTAACTGCTTATACTATTCTGTGATGTACAAAAAATCCTATTCCCAATTAATGATTTTCTTAACCCTTATCCTGCTAATGTGGAGAATATGGTGAGCTCCTAATAATGCTAGCAAGTGGCAGATGGGATTTAACTCGGCGTTTAAAGGGTTAATATAAAAAAATTAATGCACGTATAATTTCTATCTTGTGATAGAAGTACCGGATCATGTATATGTGTTAGGCTAGACTTATACATGTCACACGTATTGGCATGCATATCATTTTATGCGTATTGGTTATTGTTCTGCTGACGAATCCGTGTGACATGTATAAGTCTAGCCTAAGACATATACACGATCCGGTACTTCTGTCACAAGACAGAAATTATACGTGCATTAATTTTTGGTGTCTCTAGAACAATAAACAACTAAGTGTACATTTCATTGCATTTTATTCGATTTCCAAAAAAATCACTGTACAGGCACATCATCACAAGTTACAGATTGCGGTTGTGCTGTTATGCTGAGCAATGGTTTGTGATAGCTAAAGTATGAGATGAAATTCATAGTCTGCAAATGTTCCACATGGCGCTTAAAGACTTCATCTATACAAGTATTACATCTTGTAGTTGAGATTGCGGGATCGTTGTTCAATTCCACCTTCCACCTGTCCCGCATAAATTCAAGAAATTCAGTACCTTCAGTGCTCTTTAAATCCATATTAAAATCCCCTCCCATAATGATTGGCATTTTATCGAGTACAAGTGCGTCTAACTCTTCAAAGATACCAACAAGTTTATGACTATATGTCATCAGACTGAATGTAAAGAATCGCCTCACTTTAAGCATCGGAGTACCTGGCGTAATGTACACAGACAGTAACAACACTCGTTGACCGTTTATGGTTGTCAGGGCAGAGCAGGTTAACGTTTCGAGAAGGTTCCAATGTTCAAGCATCATACGTCACACATTGCCCATATCAGTACCGGATGCGATGATGTCACGCGTCTTAATGTTTTGGTTGCGCATTCCAGCGTTTAGTACCCCTGCCTAAGACATATACATGTTAATATAATCCCCCTGCTCTTACCATGCCCCCTTTGTCCCACTTAACCTCCTGTACACCCACTCAACCTAATTTATACCTTGCTAACTTCCTGGCTAGTGTGGTAAGTGAAACTGGCCTATACATACTCCTTACATTCCATGTACCAAACCTCATGGCCAGTTTCCATTTCTTAGGTTGTACCAAATGATTAGTCAAAGCCCAAGGCACATGTATCTGTTTCGTAAGAAGGCCAGTTTTTATGGCGAGGAATTGTTAGCATCTTGTCCAACCCCCAGCTGGAGGACCACCTCTTGTTGGCTCTTCACAACTGCTTATTCAATATATGTGCAGCTACCCCCCATATTGGACACTGTTCCACAACCTGACAATGTGCCATGCTGTGGTGACGGGAACCCACTTATCATGGAAATAAATATATAAGGAAAAGAAATTGCTGAATGCTGAAAAATTTTAATAAATGTGGGCAGTTACTGAGTCATCCACCATGGAATTCTGTATCATCAGTTGCTGCACCACTGTGTAAATATTTCATGTCCAAAAATGTATGTGCCCGGTAATGGACCATGAACACGCTCTTCATCATAACAGCTGAAGAGTATGGATGGAATAAAGTTCCTAGATACTTATTTAAAGCCATAAAGTGTGTGGGGACTTGTAAATGCAGTAACGAACCTTTGGGTTCCATAAAATGTGGGGAATTTCTTGACTAGCTGAGAACTGGTTAGCTTCTCAAGAAGGACTCTGGTCCATGGAATACGTAAGTATGTAAGTGTGGTTGTATAAATAGACTGTATATCAACTCAAGTGTGCTGTGACAGGATATACTTCATATTCTCATGGAATTTCATTAATAAGAAAGAAGTATATGTGTACAGTTTACATCCACATTTTCATGGTGATACTTTTGAAGAAATGCCCATACTAATACAAGTACAGTAGCTGCTATTTTTGAGTTTAAACAAAAAAAAAGTCAATGATGCCATGACTCTTGTTCACATTCCTGTACAAGATCCAACCAATTTTGATTTTAAAGTACATAAAACATGTTGCAATTTTCCAGTCTATAAGGATGAACTGACGATCTTGGTCATGTTACTGCTCAGTAGTTTTCCCTTGCAGTGTCAACAATAAGACCACCACCTCCAATGCAAGAAAGGAGTATTTACAATGTGATAATACAGTTTAAATCCAAAATTCACACATGACATGGCCTTTATGCCTGTGGGAACATAACAGTAATTCTGTACCACAAAACTGTAGGCACAATCTTTATTTGACAGTAAAAATGTTATCCGTTAATATTAAGTCACACATAAGCCATTTGATTGGTTTTAAATTTAATTTTATAAAACAACAACAAACAAATTTATTCTTCTTTATATTTGAAGGTCACATGTAACAGCAAAGGGGAATATGGGAAACACCCTTCATAATCGTCGCTGCTACCTTTCATCCACAAATCAAATCTAAACACTGTCACAGTCCAGTTATCTGCGGCGCAACCTGCTAGAAATTATAACATCCTTATCGGTGGACTTCAACCTGCTTTGCACTTCACTTTGATGTTTATTTGAATCTACAGATTCCACAGGAATGTCACTGACAGGAGTAGACTTGCCAGTTTCACCTTCTGTGTTCTCTTGGAAGAGATCAGACACATCCATAATTCTAGGCGGTGACACCCTCCGTGTGGGAATGTAAAAGATGTTGCGTCCCTTTGCAGCAATTTGTGGTGCTTCAAAGAGAGCAGTCAGTCCCCATGCTTCATGTGCTTTTCTCTGAGATGCTGTCACTGGAGACTTGTTGGGTGTCAGGGCCACTGATTCCAGCATCCAAGCGGTATTGCGGAATTCTATCCTTAGGCGTTCAGTTTCATCATGGCTCACATTCTTGCTGACATTAAGGCCTCGTTCCAGAGGATTGGCTATGTAAAGTGGAGAGTGGTCTGGTTTAGGTACTGACATTCCACTGATAAGAGATATGGCATGAGTGGAGAAGTCAAAGGAGGAATAGAACTCAAAGAAGCCTATAAGGAGGGTTTCAAGGCTTTCTGTGTTTGGGAGCTTTTTGACTGATGATGCCATATGCTGGCAAAGCCGAGACACATCTCGAATAAATGTACAGTTCACTCCATCTGAAGTAACACGACGATCCGCAGAACCTGTAAAGGTATATGTCATATGTGAACATTCAGTTATCCATTGACAAACTACTCTATACATGGTTAAAGAAGAATGGAGTTACACTGACACTTCTGCATATATATTCAGGTGGCAGTGCTTAATTATTTAAGCAGAGGGACACCTTTACCTCTCTACAAGTTATGAATGCTGGGCTGCAAGTAATTAACATAACTTTGCCCATCAATCAATCTCCTGACTCAGTTACTTTTCAGAAGTGCAGAAATGCCTTCAGATGTGTAATTTTCATCGGTATGCTGTGAACTAGCTCTGCGTAACAATTAACATTAGTGTTACAGAAACATTTCCTTGCTGCTGCCTAATACATGATCAATGTACTATGTGCTTGGAAGAGAACCCATAAAATATTTTATTTCCTGCTGGCTGGTTATTGCTTTATTTTACACAAAGTAAAATGTAAAAATAATTTTAACCATCCAATGTATTGAAGACTCAAAATTTTCTAATTACTAACCTGCAAGAGAGATCATGGTACTGAGTGTTGGTAACACTGGACCCTGATGTTTGCTGTGTTGCTGCAAGTAGAACAGAACAAGCAGTGTGAGGGAGAAGTTTGTAATCCACCGGCCAGGTGTTGGATTGGTGAGCCCAATTGCACGTGCCCAGCATCGGACTGCAAACACGAGTGGCCTTACACGCCAATCTGATTCTCCCAGGACGTACAGCAGTTCACTCATGTAGACAGCGGACCTAACATAACAGAACACTTTCAATACATAAATTTTGGAGAGTGCACGTACGTTATACTTTGCAAATATGTGCTTAGCTGATATGTTGGCGATTAGAGGAGCACCTGACAACACTCTGGCATGGAGGATAACCAAGGCACAGCATTAAAGTCACACCATTTTATGACTTCTTCTTCAGCAAACAATCATTCATTTGTGTCCTGTTATTAACTATGCACTTGCACTTACCAACGTCTGAAAACATCTGGTGCTTGAATGCCACATATTTTTCAACGTGACAGTGCTTTATATGAATGTTATCTGCACTGTATTATGTTGGGAATGCACATTATACTTGTGTGCAAGTGCCAGTATTGTTCAAATTGCAACCCTGTCAACACAAAGCAATGCAACGCAACATGGCTTCTACTCCACTTGCTAGCAGTAGGGTGATGTACAAACACTGTATGAAAATGACAGAATACAATTTATCATATACAACATTAATAGTTGAAAGGGCATTTAACTGGACCATTCAAAGAAAATAAATGCAAGTATATATTCATCTGTTTTTACTGTATGTGTTGAAATAACAAAATTACCATAATGTAACTTCAAATTTGTGTTTATGTTAACAAAGTGTGTTGTGAAACACAGCAACATGAATATGTTCTTACTACCATAAAATCTGTTGCCAAACAAAAAGTACAGTATCTATCTGAATGATGAAAATGCACTCGTGGGTGCTTCTTTTTGCCATCTTAATGTATGTTCTCAAGAAGGAAATTGTACATGGGTGTAAAAAATACCTGACAGTTTTGAAATTCTTGATTCAGTGTGTAATTAACTGTGTCAGCATTTGAAAATGACATTTTCAGGTAACCTCCATTGTCATCCTCACCAACTCTACACTTTTTGGAGTGATCTGGCAGACATTACACATTAAACATTGCACCAAGTCACACAGGATGGCTGCAGTACACATTTTATTCACTGCTTTAAGTCAAGCATACTGGCAGGATGTGTCTATACACTTTGGCCTTCCATCAGCCCTAAAGGAAAAATTCTCCAGCATGAAGATTGGTGTAAGGTGTCTGTATGCAGGAGGAGACAGCTTGCTTCACCCTGGCATCTGTTGCAAATCACTTGCCAGCCAGGTGCTTCTTAAGTGATCCAGAGACGGAAATCTGTGGGTGTGAGGTCAGTGTTACAGGGAGGGCGATGCATAACCTTGGAGCTGTAGCACTGTACGCAGTCTGAAGTCCAGTTGCCAGTGCAGGGCTTTGCATTATTGTGCAAAATTATTAAGCCTGGAACAGCAATCCAGGCCTTTTGTAAGAAGTGGCCTGCCGCAACCTGTCAAGTGTACCACAATAACATTTAGCAGTTACAGTGTCAACACATTCGGGGCAATCTAGAAGATGCACACCTTTATGGTCCCAAAAAGGCAGCTGTCATGATCTTCCTTACTGATGGCATTGGTTTGAAATTCCCACGGAGGTGATGGGTTTTTCCACATCATGGATGCTTTTTTGGTTTCAGGTGTCACATGATTGACACATTTTGTGCCCTGTAAATTGCACTGAAGTAACTGCTCTCCTTCATGGGCAGAATGTGTCAAATGCATTTGAGTCCCATATGACAAGCTTAGTGATCATCCATGTTCTTTGGTAAAGAGCATACATGCACTTTTCTGTAATCCAGTTGGTTCTGGACGATGCTGTGCACATTCCAACTGCTTGTCTATCTCTCAGGTGATGTCAGTAATCTGAATGCACCCACCCTCTGTGACAATGACATAAGTATGACACATATTATACTTTATAATATGTGGACACAGTTGGGCATCTGCACCACTCATCATCGACATGCCCTGTCATTGCTGAAAGCAGGGAACCACACACACAACTTCTCCAGTGATACTCCAGATGTTCCATACACCTACACCAACTGGTGATGGATTTCTGGTGGTGCAGAACCCTTCACACACAAAAACTGAATCACACTGCATACTTTTAACATCTGACTGTGCTGCCATCTGTAAACTGACTGTATTGCAATATGCCACGACAACACCAATGACTACCTTTCCCTGTTGCATGGCGCTGTATCATGTGAGACATGCTGTTACATTATTATTTGAAACTACCTTGCACTGTGCGGTTCCTAATGGCCAACAAAGTGTAATGACATAAAACGTCATCAGTGAAGGAGCAGAGTGCAGAAAACCACACATCATTTTTATCATTAAAAATGATATGCTTCCTATAATACTGTAAATGGTAAAAATAATTTACAATGTATCTAAGATACATTTATTTGTCCACTTTAATTCCTCAGTGCTCCATGATGATCTATGTGTAAAATGAAGTGTTTGAATAATCCATACACTATACAGACTTTGTTTCACATACACTAAAATTACAGAGCTATATTGCAAAACTACATACATGTTGGTCATAGACAGGTCACACTCTAAGCCTGTAAGGTCCTGGTGATATTTGATGATTGGCACTCTGGCTTGCAGAATGCGTCGCACATGAGAACAGCCTGGCAGAAGCAACTGAACCACATCTCCAAGTGTTTCCATGTGGCGCTGCACCTGCGTGCGTCCATTTGTGAGCAGCGTCTTCGCATGAAACACCAGTCGGCAATCATCAGTATCCTCATCCTGCAATGATCGCACATCTGACAATCATACCGTTATCTGCACCTCCATAAATAAGTTCATTTGTTCACAGTTTCAGTCACCAGAAAATGCTTAACCACAGTTGTATAGGTACAGTGTTTTTACAGCTTGTCTGTATACAATGAAGTGGACAGACTTGTTGGGAATAAGGTGGAGTGCAATGGGTGCACCTGATCCAAGGCTTGTAATGCTCTTACATGGTGCCCAAGTGATCAGCAGTGAGCAGGGTGTAGGAAGAAGGATGAGAAACAGGTCTGAACTGGTTTGTTGCTGGCATCAATCAAATTCCTGCAGGCTTTTGCATCACAGAAGACAAGAAACACACAGGTCACTCTTGTAAGTAGCATTGGTTTGCATTTAACAGTGTGCTTGTCAACACTGCCAGTTACACTGTTAGATCTACTGTGAACAGTAGGCAATGGAACACTCAAAGACTTGAAGCAAATAAATAGTTTTGTGCATATGTGTGTGTGTGTGTGTGTGTGTACACACACACACATACATATATACACACACACACGTATATACATGCGTACATACATTAATGCTCATAAAGAGCAAAATTCTGTTAATTGGACTGGAAAAGTACTGGACAGGTGCCAGATTATTGGATATTCCAGATTATCAGAGAGCAACTCAACTGACTGAAGTTCTTACAGGTTTTTATTTTTATTACTGCTTCTACACTTGGGCTGTACAATGCATTCTGGAGTCCTCTTGGCTGAAGAGGTTGATGGAGTAGGAGGTAAGGGGTCAGAAGATATCACAATGGTTGAAGTAGAGACAATCTTGGAGGTCTTTTTAGGCACGCAAAATTGTGAAAAGTGACTATTAGCTCCACCATATCTGTCTGTCTCTCTCCCCATGGAACTACTCAGCTCCCATTGGACACATTTTCATGAAATTTGATATTTGAGTATTTTTTTTTTAAATCTGTTGAAAAATTTCACGTTTCATTAAAATTGGACAAGAATAACGGTAATTTACATGACAACCAATATACATTTTTGATCATATCTCACTCACTTCTTCTTAGAATTAAACATATTTCAGACAAAAGTTGTAGAGAAAATCAAAATGCATGTTGTGTGGTCAATATTTTTTTTTTCTAAAATCGTGCTGTTCATGAGATAATGAGGAAAAATACTGTAGAGCTGTATTGGCCACATATGGCAATATGGCACATGCACATTGCATGGCAGATACCTAACTTTACAAATACACACTCAGATCTTTACCACCATTACAAGTCTCAAATCTTATAAAAGGACAGATGTATGGCAAAAGGATATTTTTTATTAAATTCTGTAGATGCAGTCAACATGTGAGATAGCATACTAATTTTGGATTTGTTCTCATGTGCCATGCTCTGTCATAGCAGGTTAAAGTACAAACATTAATTTTGATAGTGCTAACATCTGATGCTGAAATACAGATAAGGAACTCATGTATACTGCAAGGTACGGAGATGAGACTGTTGGGAAGGAAGACTGAAAATGGAGAATATTCAAGTTAATGAAAAAGGTATGTATCCTAATAGTAACAAGCTGAAAAGCTTTTTTTTTTTTTAAATTAATTGATGTTTCTTAGGTAATTCATTACTCAGCCACCAATACTAAAACCTGAAACCACCCAGAACATAACACTGGTAACATCACTACACTCTACTGACTAATTTCAAACCATCGTTTGTGATTTCTTGCTGTTGGTCTTTAGATCTGTCGCAACGAAATAATTCCACTGTGATAAAAAATCATACCCTTCTTATAATACTGCCCACACACAAGGTTAATGGAAGCAACAGTCAGATCAGTATCTTACAGTGGTCTCCCTGTCTGCCAAAAGAACGAGATCCAAATCACAGGCTGCCTTGCCAAACCCGTTGACAGAGGATCCAAATGGCAGAACTGTTACTTGTGGAAACAATCCTGTGAGAGCGAGCTCAATCTGCCTTGCTGTCAGGAAACGAAGCCTTGAACCCAGGTCATTCAGTGATGTGGCTCGGTGAAGAATCAAAATCTGGTCTGAAAACTGGAAAATGGTGCCAGATCATAGACCCTTCATCAGTTAAGGCGAACACACCTTACACATACGTGCACCAATTGAAAAGAAAGAAGGCTAACAGACTGGAACTTATTCAGAAAGCAGGAGTCATACTATTCTGATGTACAGTGTATATCACAACTGGAGGAACCAAGGTACATCACAGGAAATACTAATTCAGGTAGCTAACAACCATCACTGAAGTCATGCCTCCCAGAGCAGCTCAAGTAAACACCATATAAAACTGGAGTAGAATGGACAAGAAAACTTATTGTGTCAGTACAGCCTTCCAAACTACACAACACAAAATATATAATACAGGAAAACATGCCCACTAACATCAGATTCTTTGCAACCCTTATAACAATGACCACTCTGTATCTCTACCAATACTCTTGTACAATAATATCATTTACCTCTTATTTTCTATAAAAGTTTTCCTCAATCTTATAGTTCTGCAGTCTCAGTGTAATGTATGATTTTTTAAATGTTATATCTTCATTCACAGAAAGCCACTTTCTGTTTAATAAATGTTCTCTCCATCTCTGGATGTCTCTACACTTTGATAAAATGTGAACAGCGTTCACCGCAACTCCGCAGGATTAACATGTCCACCCTTTCATCCCAACCCTTAAGTGTCTCAGTTTCCAAATCCCCAGTCAGAACCATGCTAGGCCACTCCTCTCATTCCTGTTACAGTATATAGCATAGTCGTCCCTTCCTGATTCCTCCCATCATTTCGATTAAAACACTGATGAGCATTTACTCCTTGCATCTGCTAACAATATCTGTGTCTATTACTGCATTTCTGTTTGAGCATATTACTTATTACCTTTTCATAAATCTCCTGCAGGTTTAGCCCCATAATTCCCAAACCAATTTTGTTAAACTCCTCGTCCAACTTCATCTTTACTTATCTGCCTCACCCCAGACCGATGTTTCACTACCATACACCCTTTCTTCTGCCCCTTCCCACCCACAATTCAGCTCTCTTGTTCACCGCTGCTCTGGATAGCCTTAAAAATAAAATTTAAGTACATGAATCAGGCTTCAAACAAGGTTGGAGAGACACAATTTCTCAGTTTCCTGAAAATGTTGAGTGAAGTAGGTAGCCCTCAGTACCTTCCTGGATATCAACTTACAATAGTAAAGGATCATTCCCTCCCATGTGCCCTGAAGTAACTGCATTGCAAGAGACGTGAGGCTTACTGATTCTGCTTCTTGCATCCAGTTCCTGAGTTCTGCTGCAGTGGCCATACAGTTTCCATTCATTTCCACCAGACATGGTGGTTGTGATGAGCTGAGTGTCGGCCGCACAGTCTTTTTTGGAGTTCGGAACCACAAGAAAGGAGACCGCACAGGGACCACATCCTTCTTATTTACATAACTGCTACCATTTAGGATATGATCTACACTGGATTTGTGCATGAATTCCACAACAACAAAGTGCTGCAACAGAGTTAATACATTTCACTAAATATGCTCATACTTCAGACTTCTGAATAAATCTAACAATCCTAAAATCAACACCATCACAGTAGATGTCCAGTCATTTGTAAGTTTTACAAACATTATTAAATGCAATAGCATATGTTTCATGTTTTAGGCAGTTCTATAAACATTCTTGTATATTCATTGGTGATTAATGTAAATATAATATTGGAATGTGCATGCCATATTTAGATTCTGTACTTTTTCTACTCTAATGTACTAACAATTTATGTACAAAATGGTGACTTAATGAAAATTTAAAATTCACGAAGCATTCATCGTTCCACGAGTGCCTCCATACACTGTAAGAAGTATCAAGAATGAATCTATGAAAACTAAGATACTGTATACACAAGGCTGGGAAGTTAATCTCCCTTCCCAGTAGGTTCCTTCAACAGATATACATTTGTCCCACCATTCTCACCAGTCCCAGAAGCAAATCTCAAACCAGTTTTTTGGTGTTACAATGAGAATTACCAACAGATGCAACTTTTTGTACTATGTCTTTATTTCCTTTTTCTCGTCTTTTCCCTACATGTTTCGGGCCTTCACGGGCCCATCATCAGGGGTATTTCAAGCTGTTGCTTTTATGCTACCATTTGGTTCATGCAGTGCTTTGTTGATCGTCTGCGTGCGTCAGCGGACTGGTTCATGGTGGTGACTTCGGTGTACACCAAAGTCACCACCACAAACCAGTCCGCTGACGCACG
>Ga0268261_10002353_pt1 | contig 13504 bp, 11 predicted proteins | sample TergutNc150P1_FD_190353 | JGI IMG/M metagenome (GOLD analysis project Ga0268261, IMG submission 190353) | Nasutitermes corniger P1 segment gut microbial community from laboratory colony in Florida, USA - Nc150 P1 (SPAdes) (version 2) | ecosystem: Host-associated > Arthropoda: Insects >... | reverse complement strand
TAACTAACTAACTAACTAACTAACTAACTAACTAACTAACTAACTAACTAACTAACTAACTAACTAACTAACTAACTAACTAACTAACTAACTAACTAACTAACTAACTAACTAACTAACTAACTAATAACTAACTAACTAACTAACTAACTAACTAACTAACTAACGAACGAACTAACTAACTAACTAACTAACTAACTAACTAACTAACTAACTAACTAACTAACTAAGTAATTAACTGTCTCATTTACTCATATCCTTTATCATTCTTTTCTCTGTATTACTCACGAACTCAATCCACGAAACGCATGCTTTTTACAAGGTTATAATCGGCCAGCTGTTCAGAAATTCGCCAATGTTATGTAACTCAAGAGTTTATTGACCTTTCCACCCAAGACTCTACTGGTTATTGAATTCATGTCATATTCTCCCACCCAACAAGTAAGATTTTCTTTTCGTTGCTAAATATCTGTGTTTTGTATTTTAGGGTCCAGTTGACGAATAGCATTGTCGGTGTCTATGATTCGATCTGTGATTAATTTATGTTTTTTTTACGAAATTTTATTCCACAACTTTAAGTTCCTCTCTACTGAAAGCTATATCAGTCAAATTCTGGACTAGTTTATAAAATGCAGGTAGTTTGGCGTGATTTTCTATATCGTTTTTCAAAGCAATGAATTTATCTTACATAGTTTCGTTCATGTATTACCAGTTATATTCAATAGATGTTTAAATACAGTTCCACATTGTATTCCGTTTTTTAGTACATTACAAGTGAGTTTCGTGTAGTTATTCGTTGTTTTATCTCCTCGTGTAAAGGAATTTAATTCCCAGTTTCAATCTGTATTTACTGGCTGCCCTTCCTGTATTTCGACTTTATTAACCTTTAAGTGGTAATTTCGTACACATTTTCTTCTCCCCAGTGACAGTTCAGCATATACCTCCTATTTCATCTGTCTTGGTTCGGTCTTACCATATTTTCTCGCGATGAATGTGAAAAGACAATTTAAGGTATATTACAACGACACAAAATTACCTCAGTGGTTAATTACAAGGTTATTGGGCTTTTAATGACACTGTTTCAACAGAATCAGTCACACATTGTCAAGCGAGGTAAGCAGATAAACATGGCTGGTATATGGACAAGGACACATAAGGATGAGGCCGTTACGCTCTCAGTTCCTTCCTGAATGTTATTCTAAGCCGCTGCCACTACATTTACTTTAACAATGAAGTCTACGTAATGAAGCTGGCTACTCTAATACAGTTGCAGAAACACAGCTGATGAACCAGGGTGTGTAACTGAACAGTTTTACAACTGACAAAAACGGTAAATGTATTATATTAGAAGTTATTTTTTTTCCAAATAAGCAGTTGTTTCGCTCGAAATGCGAACAATGACAATACGTGGCTCGAATTTAAAAACTCATTCTGCAGCAGCCAATTAAAACCCTTTCTCGAATAACAAATTTATTATGTGTATGCAAACATAGGATCATCATGACAAGACCTTTCACTTTGTACGCTTATGAAAAGAAGGTTATATTGCTTAGGATGGAAAAGATGAGAAGACTTTGAGCATCGCATTTATAAAACATTAAATTCAATTACGCAATATGCAGCCATTTTTAATTCCGACATAGTGTTTAATGCTGCATAATATTTATTCCACTCTGGAAACAACTGCAACGCATCAACACCATATGTGTGCAAACCTACAGTTTCCAGATTTCAGAGCTTATGGTACATAGGTGGCCGGTCCCAGTGGCCGCGCGGTCTAAGGCGTAGGTCTGCAGCCGCCCGCCTGCTGAGATCGTGGGTTCGAATCCCACCGGGGCCATGGATGTTTGTCTGTTGTGATTGTTGTGTCTTGTCAGGTAGAGGTCTCTGCAACGAGCTGATCACTCGTCCAGAGGAGTCCTACCGATTGCGGTGCGTCGTTGTGTGTGATCTAGAAACCTCAAGAATGAGGAGGCCCTGGCCCGCGTTTGGTCGCAGCGCCACAAAAAAAAAGTACATAGGTGAAGCAGTGTTCTGTAATGGGCTAATGTGTATGTGGACAAATTTTGCAGTCATGTGGATGCATTCCAAGTTCCTGTTCGAGAAGGGCAAATCGGATTTTTTTTGTTTATTTTCAAGTCAGGTGGGAAAATTCCTGAATACTCCATAGTCTCTTCATTCAACATTTATGCCAAACGATTATTTACTAAATCATTAATATTTGACGCTACTCGATTGTCTTGAAATCTGGGAGCCTCAACCTCCTGGAACCCTCAGGGCCTCTCCAGGCCTGTAATGGATTGCTTTACCTTTACTAGTATAACAGTCAAGAACGGAATCAGTAACCAAATAGGAACTGTTTAGAAAACTCTTGTAAAATATTCCAGGCTTCTTTTTAAATTGTACATGAAAGATTTATGAAACCACAAATACCTGCTTGCAATGTCAACCGGGGCTCCGCCTGAAACTCCATATAAATGAATACCTGCGAATGTATTTAGATGCATCATTGATCCACTAAACTGGTGTGTTGCAGAATTTTATTAAAGCTTATTTACTTTGTCATGATGTGTGTCTGGAAGTAGCGTAGAGCAGCCTTCTGGTTTAAGCCGCAATTTTTTTTTGTAGAGAACACGCAGCGATATGTTAAACAAAATACACTAAAAATTACCAAGCATTCTTCAAACGCCGTTTATTTTTTACACGTGAGAGAAAAGCTGATAAATAATTACAGTGGACTCATCCAAGTGAAGGTTAAATACTAATTTCAGTAGTGGATACATTTTAATGCACATTACATTTACAGCTTACACAATTTAAACTTCTTTCGGTTGACCAGATCAGCAGTAATTAGTACCCTGTGTGAAAAATCTTCAGGTCCCAAGGATAGCAAAGATTAATACGACATGAGTAAAACATATCCGGCAGTCACATTTCTTCTAAACGTACTTTTACACAATAAAATATACAGCATGCATTATGCCATAACCTGCACCTACGTAGTCACCGGCTAGGTCAATTGTCCTGAGAAGCCAGATTTCACCTGCGTAGACTGACCGAAATCAAGGATATCAAATCTCTGCAGCCAAGAGACATAACATAATGCATAAATACTCCGGGAAGGAAGATTCAGTAAAGTGAAGTTTACAAGGGCCCAGTTTCTTATGTTTATCAATTAACTATCTCGTTCAGCAGAATTCTTCTGGAGAATGTAAAGATATTTTGTATAGTGAAGAAACTACCTCCTGTTATAAGACTCAGATCTTGCTCTGCTACTAGACACTATTCCGAGACACATTAATCCAATCCACATACTGACCCATTACGCAGACACAGTCCACATAGTGCCACGATGAGCAGACACTCCCATTCCGCATACTGACAGTGCTCAGGCTTTTGCATCCAGTTCACATACTGACACTACGCTTATTCTCTTGAATGCAGTCCATATATCAACACTATGCTGAGCAGACACTTGAACACAGCCCATATATTGACACTATGCTCGTACACTTCAGTCCAGTTCACGTACTGGTACTGGGCTTAGACACTTGATCCCGTCTGCACACTGACACTACTCACAAACACTTGAATGCAATCCACATATCAACACTATGCTCAGCAGAGACCTGAACCCTGTCCACATACAGACATTAAACTAAGACACCTTACGGACATACAGACGCCATGTCAAGATATTTAAGTCTGATCCACATACACATACAGACACAAAGCTAAGACCCTTGAATCCAGTCCATATACAGACGCTATGCCAAGAAATTTGAATCCGGTCAGTATATAGACACTATGCTAAGACACTTGAGTCCATTTCACATACAGATGCTACGTTCAGACTCTTGAATCCATTCCATCTACAGATGCTATGACAAGATATTTCACTCCAGTCTACGTACTGACAATGTAGTCATAAACTGACTTACTGACATTATTCTAAGCTATGTGACTCCAATCTGCATACTGACACTATTGTCAGCCATGTGGCTCCATTCTACACACTGATGTCCAGCATCTTTAAGGTGTATTGTACTATTAGGATCTTATATATGACTAGGTCTTCCAAGAGAGTTTATCTAAACTTGACAAAAATTGTGTGCACATTTCTTATGTATGTCCTGCTTGCTACATGGCTGCATGATTTATTCTTGATTTAATCACGCTTTCGTACACCTTTGAAGCCTAAACTTATTTTTATAAGATGCCACCACATCACATGCTTATGTGAATCGTACACTGTACAGCATTTATGCATTTGTCAAACTCGCCTTTCAAGAAAATGGACTTAAATTACAGCAAAGATATTCCATCTTGCACATACAAAAGTGTAGACAAAAATATCCGGAAGGAATAAAACGAAATAGCATCGGTCATATACGACAATAACTAAAGAAAAGTACGTCTTAAGTCCGAGATTCAAACCCGATGCGTCCTGCACACAAGATAAGACACGGTTGGTTGCATGAAGAAAAAGTGGTCATGTTGGACACCACTGAGCAGGACAAGAGGTCTACAGCCAGAGGCGGGAGACAGACGAAAAAGAAGAGGATGAGAGAAAAGTGGATATATATATATGTGTGTGTGTGTGCATCCAAATAAGGTGTTGCCTCAGCCAAATTAAAGTTGCCGGATGCTACGTCACCGCACGTTGCGAAGCGATGATCGTGGAATTACACATTTCAAAACTCTGGTGCTGCTTTCTTGCGGTTTGAATAGCTTGTAGCGCTACAAGGTTCTGATCATATCGAGTAGTCAGTCGTTTTCTAACTGTCGCTGCTGCTACAGCTGCGCTGTAGTACAACAAAAAGTGCTTTTGTTTTACTTTTGGTCCAAGAGTGTATTAGAAAAACAAGTTCAGGAAAGCTGTCTGACCAGAAATTTAACGGAAGGTTATCTTCCAAAATACATGGCTTCATATGCCAGAAGACAACATGTTATATTCACTGTCCTCTCCATGAAATTCAAATCTAATACAATTTTATACTTCTCACATAGAAGCAGAGCCTTATTTTCGGAAGCTGGTGAATTATACCACCAGAATTACACGGTGCCACATTAAACAAAATGGTAAACCTAACACAGTAATTCTTTATGCTTAAGGGTAGGTTAGTCCACTTTACGTCAACAAATCTGAAATCATTCAAACAACAAACCCACGTCGCTGGGTTAGTGGTCTCACACTTCTGTTCTGAATACAGAGGCAAAAGTTACCTCCGGAAAATTTGTGGGTTTCCACCGAATCACACGTGTCACTTTGCTGAATAAATTAAGTTTAACAGTCATCGTCTTAGACATTCAGGTACTGGATAAATATGAGTTACATAATCGATATGATATTTATTTTAGACCCTATTTTTAGGGTAAATTAATGGAGAGAAATTTTATGGTTGAGGCGCTTAGGTTACATGGAGGATTTAAGTACAAAACGGTGATCTCCCAATATCGGAAAGAAGCACCCCCTGGGAGCACAATATTACAACGTGTCTGTCATGAACTGCTTATGTAATTACGGACCTAGGACAAGGACCAGTAGTAGGTTTCTTTGCAAAAGGTAATGAAACTTCTCGTTACATAAAATGCGGGAAATCTCGTGACCAGCCGAGAAACTATAGTTTTTAAACAAGCAATTTACGTCAAGTACGTAAGTCCGTGGTCTTAAAACTCTTAGCACCTGTGGAACACTGTGGCTAGATCTAAATTTTCGCATAAACCACTAAAGTAAATATAGTTCATTAGTAGAACAAAGAAATAAACATTTTTCAAACAGAACATATTATTTTTAAGAAATATTTAAAACTTCATGAGAAATAATTTTATTAGGGATGTATATTGAAAATAGATAAACCTAGTGCCGATTTGCACAAAGATGGGGAGGAAAGTGAAAAATGTAGTTATAAATTACCAACATTTTACAGTATTTGCCAATTTAATTATAAATGAAATGCGCCTTGGGAAATCCTGATAGTCGCCATTTGAATCCCTGAGTTACGCGGAATACTGTGTTAGTATTGCTGCTCCGTTCATTTGGCTTGTAAGAGACTATGCCCCAGCTAAGAGATGGTAATGCCCAGCTCAGTGGTCAGTTTCATGACACTTGTCTGAAGCGGTGGTTGATGTCTGTGGAGCGTATGTGGTGCAATTGTGACTTAATGCAGGACACTAAGTTCTCGGAGGAAAGCCAGCATCAGACCAGCCATACACTTCTCTTATTATCCTGAGAAAAATTCCGGTGACAGGACATGGGGCGTCCTGTAGTTACGGATGGAATAGAGAGCTCTCAGAAATGGAGGGTAAAGGTAAAGGTAAAGATATTGTTGTACAGGCCTTGAAAGACCCCTAGTTTGAGGCTCCCAGAATTTCTAGACAATCGGCCCATAAAGGTAATAAGGTTGTCAGCCTGACGTACCGACCGCCTTTACGCCTCAGGAGATACCAGATTCTCAGTTCTGTTAGAGACTGAGTCCACCTCAGGGCCAAGGTGCGGCCGGAAGGATTAAGTAAATGGAAAAATCCCAATGGCCCCATCGGGAGAAGAACCTTTCGCGCCACCGCTTACCCCATTTGCGGAGGGCAGGTCCAGATATATTTAATTAGTAGTCACGGACCCAAAACAAATTTTATCTTCTAGCTTTATGATTGGGGGAGAAGCTAACAACACCTCATTTTCCAAAACACAGCTTGTTATGAAATTTTACCCAGATTTAGAAATTCTGCAGGAAGATCAAGCGTCAAATAGTAAAGAATTGACGGTATAATATGTTTTATTTTCTGTAGAACCTTACATATTCATATCTCTGCCTATTTCCATTAAACAAATTCCGATATAGTCTTATTGATATTATCTGAAAACCGTTGCGCGTGTCAAGGTTGTTTTCTGACGATTGGCTGATGCCCATTCTAGGAAGAAGTATCATGATGTCGTCTCTGAATATGGTTCATGGCATCTCCAAGATCAGAGGATACCGCAATTTCAATCATGCCATCCTTTGAACCCCAAAAAAAAAAAATGTTTGTCGTTTATAATTTAAAATACAACCTGATTTCACCTCCTTCCTGAATTATCTAATTATAATATATATTTAAAGACAAAGAACCATCAGAACTAAAACATTCAGAAATTGTTTTATGGATTCATAAACATGTTCGCGTGGCAGAAATTACTTTAGAGGTCTGATAAAAATTACACAAGCTGGCTCGAAATTCAAATTTACTATCAGATACAGGAACTCTCACAGAAAACGTGTGCAACTCAAACGCGGGGTTCGTTGAGATGGGATCGTAATATTTGATTTCATTTACAATTGGACGTCCGTTGCTGTCTTCAGTACCATGGATCATCTCAGCAATGCGAGACAAGTATTTCATTCCATTGCCACCTACCGCCAGAAAGGGGGACGGGTTCTTGCGTGTACTTGCATGCAATGCCATCTATCATCAGTCATATGAATCCATGTACTACTGTTCGTCGTCGTTTCTCGGACAGAGAGACTATGGCATCGCATCCAGTATGGGTCATTAGTGTAAATTCGCTTTTGTCTTTTTAGGAATTTGTGTTGGGACGGGCTAACACCCGTTCAAGCTGCGTTAGCACCGTCTATTCAACGAGGTGCCATTAGAATAAAAAAAAAAAAAAATATGTAATTGCAAGTAGACATGAAAGCAATTTCCCTGATCTTTCTATTTCTGTTTTACATGCATAAAAATCAGTGCATTCCAAGGTATGTAAATATTTTCTAACCTCGTTATTTGCAACATTTTACTCTTCATTCATCGTACGTTGGTTTATTCCAGACATAAATCTGTTTTTAAACTGCTATAAATACACTGCACAGAGCAGGAAAATATGATTCCTTGTTTATAGTTAAGTGCGCACTTGTATCCAACGTTCCTAAAACAAGAATTTCAGATAGAAATTTTACTCTATGTGTTAATAATACCTGTATTTTATTACACGTAACACTTATAGTATATAAAAATTTTTAATGGCAAATTTCCAACTCACTTTCGTGCAAAGTAGTGGTTATAATACGCTAGCAAGAACAGGGTAGACTTTTCTTGTGCTTACTTAAGAATAATGGCACAAATATAGGACTGGGAATGGATGTATTAATGTATAGATCCTAACACTCAACCCTCGGTAGTTAAAAGTGATTAGCTGCAAACCCCGGCCGCCTTTCCCTGGTATATTTGCATATGAAACTGGGTAGATCCCTCAGCCGGGTTAAAGGCTTTTCCCATTCGGCCAGTTCATGGTCTACTCACTAAACTGGCTGAAACTTCTCAGTTCGTCTAATCAACAGACGAAAAACAGACAAATTAACTGAATAACATTTACTTTGAGTGTGGGATGCAAAATTTGGTCAAAATTATTTCTGTATATGCAGAAGTATAATGTGCGGACAGACACGCGACATATCTGTAATGTGTTCGTGTAAAGAACGCGACAACTGAGTGTAAGTGTCGTATTCAGTTGGGTAATTTCGCCCGCCAGTTACAACATTACAACTGATCCCCTTCCCCCGTCTAAGGAGTTTCTAGGCAACTTCGGCATATGGTCCTACGGACTGTCGAACAACAGTAGACTCATTACAGCCAAGATTAATGTTCTTACAACTCCAATCAGCTTTTTTACGAAACGGCTCTTTTACACAACAAAGCATTCGGTAATCTGATAGTCTTTCTGGAACAAATCAGCAGTGAAGCCACATATTTAAAAAAAACAGGAAAGCAGAGGAAGAAAAGATAAATACCAGTGACGAATGGTACGTAAGTCCCGAAAAGGGAAGACACCGGTTCTTAAATATGGCTCCTCATTCTTGTAAACTTTAGTATAGGTAAAGGTTCCGCAAAGTGGTTTCCTCTGCACTATATAAATATTGTATTACAATAATGGATTTTAAGCTTAATTTCTAGTGTACATGACATGTGATCTGTGGTTCTCAATACATGCATGTGCAATTAAACAGTACGTTGAACTCATTATGGCTTAATTTATTTAATATTATGCTTACTGATTTGTAGTCTAGTTGTACGTAAGAATTTTAATGTGTTTCTGCAGAATTTTATGGAGGAAGAAAAAGCTGCGTGGTGAAATTAAATTTGGAAAATCTGTGCTAGATTATTCCAACGATACAATTCTACTGATGAAAACTAAGTAACATTTTTGCATATTGTTCGAAAGTTCTTGAACTGTTCTCATATTTAAATTATAGCATCATTACTGTATAGTCTGGTAGACAGGTATCAATGTCTAAAAGCTTTTATTTTCGTGATATGAGGATCTTAAAGATGGACATATCATATCCCTCCAAATCTTTAGATATTACATGGCGTCACATTTAAAAATATTCGTCAGCACATTGGAACCTCAAATATTAAAACAAATTCGAGTGATTGTTGTAAAAATGTTATGAACAGAAATTACTACGAAAATCGTAACACACGCTAAGTGATCTTCAAGATACACGGCGTTTCATAATGTACTCCGGGATTATAAAAATGTATTATAGGAAAACCGTAGGACGCGTATTTACGAAACTTGTACAGATAGAAGGAACAACTCAAAAATTTTTTCCCAGTAAATTGTTTTTCGTCGTAGTTCACATTTCTGCCGCTAGGCGATGCAAGTTTATGTAGTGAGAAAATGGCCGCTCCGGGGAAGAAGTCGTTTTTTATGTTCGAATATCACACGAGTAAGTCTGTGATTACTGTGCAACGTGCATTTCGTGCAAAGTACGCAAAGTACCCGCCTACAGACAAGACCATTCGTGCGTGGTATAAACAGTTTACTAAAAATAGGTGTCTGTGAAAGCAGAAATCAAGTGGTCGCCCATTAACCGCTGAAGACGACGATGAACGGGTTCGGGCCAGTTTTCTGCATAGTCCGAAGAAATCAACAGAAACTGCAGCTAAGGAGCTATCGATGTTGAAAACAACAGTGTGGAGGGTTCTGCATAAGCGTTTGGTGTTTAAACCGTACAGCATTCAAATGGTACAACAATTGTCGGATGAAGATCACAGGCGCCGGCTTGATTTCTGTTTACCGTTACAAGACATAGTGAGGAGTGATGATCATTTCCTGGAAAAGGTGCAGTTCAGTGAGGAAGGGACATTCCACGTCAGCGGTGCAGTAAATCGTCGCAATGTCGGAATATGAGGATCTGCAAACCCACACGCCTATGTGGAGCATCAACGTGACTCTCCTAAAGTCAATGTGTTTTGTGCAATCTCCGGTCAAAAGTGTACGGTCCATTCTTCTTTGCTGAAGAAACCGTTCCTGGCATAATATATCTGGACATGCTGCAGCTGTGGCTAATGCCACAGTTGCAAAACATACCGACGTTCATATTCCAGCAAGACGGAAGTCCCGCCCACTTCCACTGTGAGTTTCGTCAGTACCTGAACATGTGTTAGCAGGACGTTGGATAGGGCGTGCGTCTGGAAATGACTAACCACTCATGCTATGGCCCCCGAAGTCCCCTGACATTACGCCCTATTATTTTTTTCTTTGGGGATATGTCAAAGACCGAGTATTCGTCCCACCAATGCCACGTGACCTCGCTGATCTAAAGGCACGGATCATTGCAACTGTGAAGAATATCGATGCACCCGTGTTGAAGTGTGTGTGGCAAGAACTTGAATATCGTATCTACGAGGGTGCTCTGAAAAGTTCTCAGCCTAACAATGAAAAAACTAATTTATAATTTCAAAATTATTTTTATTTTTCAACATAATCTCCCTTACGACTAATACATTTATTCCAGCGATGCTCCAGAGCCATTATCCCGTCCCTGTAGTGGTTCTTCGTAAGATCTGCAAAATACCCCTCTGCACCTGCAATCGCCTCTTGATTCGAAGAAAAACGCTGACCAGCGAGGAAGAGTTTCCAGTTTTGGGAAGAAACAGAAGTCAGAGGGAGCCAAATCTGGGGAATAGGGTGTATGTTCCAACAATTCATAGTGCAGATCCCGTAATTTCCCCATTGCCATAAACTTGTGGGCTGGTGCATTGTCCTGATGAAAGATGATTTTTTTCTTTTGCAAACCGGGTCTTTTCTCACGACTTTTTTCGTCTAGTCTGGTTAAAAGATTGGAATCATATTCCCCGGTTATTGTTTTACCCTTTTCAAGATAATCAATAAACAAAATGCATTCAGGATCCCAAAACACCGATGCCATGAACTTTCCTGCTGATGGAGCCGAGCTTGTCTTCTTTGGCGCTGAACAACCGGCTTCTGTCCACTGTTTTGACTGCTGTTTGGATTCTGGTGTGTAATGGTGAATCCAAGTCTCATCCATAGTAATAAATCGACGCACAAAATCAGTTTTATTTTTTTGTTAAAACGCTCCAAGCACTGTTCAGAGATTTTCATGCGAGTGCGTTTTGATCTGCTGTGAGCAAGCGCGGCACCCATCTTGCGCAAAGCTTTTTCATGTCCAATTTTTCATGCAAAATATATCCTACACGTTCTTTTGAAATGCCTATAGTCTCAGCAGTTTCACGCACTTTCATCCGCCGTCATCCAATAACATATCGTGCACTTGTTCAATGATTTCTGGTGTTGTCGCACTTTTTGGACGTCCTTCACGTGAATCATCTTCAAGGCTGGTACGGCCACATTTAAACTCGGCAGCCCATTTCTTAATTGTTGAAAACAAAGGAGAAGAGTCCCCATAAACTTTTATGAACTTTGAATGAATTTCATTTGGCGTTAAACCTTCTTTTACAAAGAATTTTATAACCGCACGATACTCAATTTTATCCATTTTAAGGGATACAGACAACACTCCTGCTTCAGACAGATGTATAAAACAAACTACTTGATAGAATGACTTGCAATTTCACATGGATGCTTATGACAGACGTACCAACTTAGGAAAAAACAATATTTTCGATATTATTGCGGAGGACGAGAACTTTTCAGACCACCCACATATGTGTGCCGTGTCACTCGTGGTGCACACATCGAACATCTCTAGTTGTCAAAAAAAAAACTATTTCAGTTTTCCTGTGGCTGTGAACAATTCCATTAAGGTAGGTCCTTTGGTTTTCTTGTTATAAATGTTTGTAATCATGGAGAACGTTATAAAACGCCCTGTATAATGCCAGTTTGTGGTTAGCGCTCTTTTTTCTCCTTTTTCCCCTTATAATGACTGGAAAGGATTAGTTATTTTGCTTAGAATAATCAAAATTAATTTCTGCAATGTAGCGACAGAGAATGTGTTAGCTAGGCGGGTTGTCAGTAGCATCTGGCAGCACAGAAGGCCAGTTTGGTAGCAGGGAGGAAGATATATTAGGAGAGCGGAGAGTGAGATGGAGTCGTGTGTGAAGTAGGATAGACAGACAGTTGGAGAGTGAGAGAAGCTGCATGTTAGTACAAAGTGGATTTTAGTTTGTCACACATTTGTCAGTGTCATATTTAATGGGGGTTTGAAGTTGGTTGGGACAGTCAAAATTCGAGGGTTTTACACTCTTTTCGAGATGTAATTCAAGAGAGGGTGGATCCTGTGGTAGTTAAGGTAGCAGATTACAGTTGGTCTGTAGAAGACGCTCATACGGGGTTTACGTATATAAGTGATACCGCGTCAGTCATTAGGAACCAATGGGGAGAAACAATACAATATTTTAAAGTTTTGGACCTATTATGGGATTGCTAAATTTACATAAGACCAATCAGACTAGTTAGGCAAATTAGAGAAGGGGGATGTTTTGAACAAGGGAACCAGCTTTGCTTAACCGAGCGAAAGACGCACAAGTATTTCGGTTTTCCTAGAGGAAAGACGCGTGGTCTTATCATTCATTTCGACCAAATTTACGGACTAAATTCTCTAACTAGAAATTACTAAATGTTACTACGGAGTACAGTGTTAAAATGTGTTCAGCTGGATTTAAGTAGTTATACCAAATGTCGGAATATATAAATGACTGTAATTTCACAAATTTTGATGTATTTGAAGAAGCTAAACGACAATGTGATCCGCGCTAAGTTTATCTCAGATCAACAGAACCTGTAACCCATTAGCTCCCAGTGACTAGTAAAGAATCAGACAAAAACTACTTTAGATTATCGAGGAAAACATAAATCATCTTAGTTTTCTACTTGATAATTCCTCAACCCTCAAACCCCGTCAGTCCCTGTAAATTAGGTTTCATATAAAACGACTGAGCGTGTAAAGATTAGCCGGTCTGTTATGCTCCGATGACATGGTATGGTGGTGATGTTCTACCGACTGCACATGACTGTCCTCAAAAGATTAAAAAGGAAATATTCTCCAAAATGCCTGCAAAAGCAGCCCAAAACGTTATGTCTCAGGTCTCATAAAATGAGTCCTTCTTTATGTTCATATTCCTTTACTACGTATATGTCAGATTTAACCTAGCATTTTTTAGAATGTGCACGACAGGGATACTTGGCATTCGCTGCCACCTGGCCGGCACATCAATACTTACAAAATTTACTTGTTACGCTCGCACAAAAGGACTACACACA
>Ga0268261_10002352_pt1:0-12500 | contig 13507 bp, 9 predicted proteins | sample TergutNc150P1_FD_190353 | JGI IMG/M metagenome (GOLD analysis project Ga0268261, IMG submission 190353) | Nasutitermes corniger P1 segment gut microbial community from laboratory colony in Florida, USA - Nc150 P1 (SPAdes) (version 2) | ecosystem: Host-associated > Arthropoda: Insects >... | reverse complement strand
GTTCCCGGGGTTTTTAACAATTTTAACCCTTTAAACACTGAATTAAATCCCATCTGCTATTTGCTGGCATTGGCAGCTTACCATTTTCTCCACGTTAGCAGGATAAGGGTTAAATCATTAACCCTTAGGCTACTAATGTCATATATATATATATATATATGACATTATAGCCTAAGCGTTAATCAACTTTTATACTTTGTTTCTTTAAAAATTTATAACAAATTCGCTGACTATTTTTGTGAACTGAAATTTTCAGGAAATACTCACCAAAGACCCTAGTAGTGCTTGAGGGTGTGATACCTCTGGAAACAGTCCCCCCTTGTGGAGTGGCACTAAGGAGAACTTGCAGATGTACCGAGTTTCACCATGTTAAAAACGCAAATCTGCGTCACCCGTCCACAATGTGTTAAAATCATCATCAGGGGTTAATCTGTTCCTTGGCCTATACTTTGCTGATCTCTTTTCCACTCTTCTTTCTTTCATATTGAATGCATAGTCAGAGCACATAAAAATAATGAGACAGACAAAAATAATCTCAATAGGAAGTTTAATAACATAACCACATACAGAATGGCTGAGTAACTTTAATGCCATACAAATTTACGATTACTGTCAGATAAACAGAAATTAAAGCTCCACAAATTTTGTACTGATCCAGCATGTGTGGCAATTTATATTTTTTTAAGATTCTTTCTCACCTCAAAATAGAAATGCTAAGAAGAATCTTTCATTTTGTCACACTTCTCTAATCATCTCTCATCTTGTTTTAGTTCCCTTCTTTGATCAGGTAATCAAATATAAAATACAATAAAGAAACCATTTGGTCAGTAGATATAAAACTTGTAACAACAATATATAAAGCTGAATACTGAGGCCACTTTCATACACAAACTGTATAAAAGTCAGATCATTATTTTGTATAACACAGGTGTTCATTTCTGTTACATTTCAAGTGGAAGACTTTTTTTTCATCACTTATTCCATCAGTGTTGAAGCTAAAAAAACAGAACTCTCCAATAAAATGTGTAACACTGTATGTGATGCAGTAAGTATATAATTATACTTCATAAAACTAGAAGTGACTGTTAACATGCAAATGTACTGTACATAAGGCACATGTACGAGAGATATAGTACAGATCTCTCATTGATTTTAAGTCATATATACTGGTATGTGTGTGTATATATATAAGAACATTACTGACGTATACATTGAAAAATCAGTAATTTCCAAAACATATATTTACCTTATCATGTAAGTAGGGTCAGTCAGCCCATTACCACCCCCAACCAACAAAGAAGATATTTGTTATTCTTTTAAGTACTTTTCCGTATTTGAAAGCAAAGAATATGATTCTTGTGATCAGATATTGACTCTTCTCTAAGCCTGTATTAGCCACAGGATTGTTCTGTTCTTGTACCTGTTGTTAATGCACACACGGAATGTCAGAATTTGACCTTTCTTGCTTTGACAGAGATATAAGAAATGTTCCCTCTGTGCTCAAGGCCTTTACCCATACCTGATTTCAGCCATATGGTATCCATCACATGCAGTAACAGGGGCATAACTTTGTTAATGTGTTGTGTGGATATCTTACCCACGTATTGGGGCTCCTTTAGCTTCTTTCAGAACTAGGAAACAGTAATTTTGAAAGATGTTATGCTCATTTATGTGAGGGTTTCATATACCGTAAAATAATTATGTTATTCAACAATTTGTTGTTATTTTAATGAATAATTTTCCATGTTGTGCTTAAAATTTGTGTACTCCATTACTGCAGTTCATCATGTAGCTCAAATTAATGAAGCTTTGCATGATGCACTGATGGTTTTTCAGGGGCAGATGTTGAAGCAGATCTGATACTGCATACACATCAACCTTCAAACTTTCATGACATAAAAACTTTGCTTATGACTTAAATAAAAGTTTCTGAAGTCACAGAAATACAATTTTATGTACTTTCTGAACTTGCTGAATTGAACTGACAGTGAAAAGAGACTACACGATACTGGCTTATGAATAGGAAATAAAGTACATGATATCAGACCTTCCAAGACAGTATCAATATATGAGTATTAGAGTGGTGTGCTCAAGGAGCCTTGATTGATAACATTTTGGATCCTGCATGAAGCTTCTTGTGCCAGTGCTGCCTCACGCAATACCTGTACAAGGAAACAAAAGTTAACCATTTATATACCTTGCAGAACAGAAAGAATCACTTGCCAGAGATCACAACCAGAAAAACGGCACTGAATATATCATCCACATGGGATACAACAGTGAAAAAATGTCTGTGTTAGATTCAATGGGTGGATAACTTTTAACCTTTTGGCACCGGAGTTTTACATTTAAATTTTAGCACACTCTGTATGTAAAATGTGAATAGTACAGGAACCAAAAAAGGTAGCATGATGAAATAAACGGCATTTTGAAGAGAAAAACAGAGTGTGCAGCATGTTTAAAATACTCAGTACTTATATTTGTTGAAAAAAATATATAAAATGCAACATCTGGAGGGTAGTGGTATGCCCATCCTATATATAGGATGCACGGTTCTTAAAGGCTAATGACTAAGCTTGTAACTTAAAACACCTCAGAAATAGGAAGTTTCTTTTCTTCTGTGTTGCAGATATTTTACATGTAACATCATTATGATACACTACATAGGCAGATCTTGTTTTACACAAGGGTTATGTTTGTGATAAAAATTCGTGGAAACCCAACACAAATTTCCCATTTAAAACTGTGTATTTCATGGGGGTTAAAGGACTGACAGCTTCATACTATATAGTGTATGAGTGTATCACTAATGAATATACAGACCTCTAGAGCAGGGCTGGCCTACTTCAACCCACTAAAGGGCCACATAATTGGCAAGAACTCACCTGAGGGTCACATTTGTCCATACATGTATCGAAGGGGGGGGATATTTAAAAATGTTTGTTTTATTGCTATTTATTGAAGCTGCCACATTATGTTTTGCTGACCTATAATGTTATGTTTGTTAAAATGTTTACTGAAACTATTCAGATAACTGTGGGCCACAGACGCTTTCCTCACGGGCCGCACGTTGGCCAGCACGGCTCTAGAGTATATATGTAATATATATATAGTACGTATTCATTTCTGTACAGTATACATGCAATTCTGCACAATATATTAATTTCAAATGCAGTAAAAATGTAAGAGACTCACATCTGCTGTTTTTGGTACGGTTCATTCTGATAAGACTGTGGTAGTATTGCTACACAAACACTTTCGTTCCTGACTTAGCACTGTCTTTAATTCTTTCAGCATTATCACACACTGAACATGTGCTAACTATGAGCGAGTCTTAACATTATGGCATATGTCAACAATTCATTCACTTTTTTTCAAGTTGGCTTTTTACATGTAATTGTTCTTCAGTTTCAATTGCTTTTCCCCAATTTTTCACTTGGATTGCACTAGGTGATGCAAATCTGTTTCTCACTCATGTTAGTAAGAAAAAATGCTGTTGAAGAGCAAACTACACAAGCTGCATGATTATATCACCAATATAATCAATCCATACACGTGACTAATGGCATGACAGTGACACCACTTTCTTCCAGTCTCCTTGAGAAGAAACGACCAGGCATGGATCGTCTTTGCCAAATCACGTTAAAATGAAAATTATTTTGGATGTTTTCAAGTCGCATTAAAGCAAAATCATGTAAAACAAGACCAGCCTGTACTGAGTGTAGCATTTGTAAAGAATTAGTTTGGAGCCTGGACTAATGTATATCTGAGATATTCACATATGAGCCTAGTTTTTTTCCCTTTCTTTCTATTTTTCCCCCTCTGCGTGTGAACTCTTGGCTACGAGGACTGGTTTGCTATGTCTTACCAGCAGATGTGGCTCCATATCAGTCAGTGCCTGGTCAATCCATGACAGTCGACGAGATGATCGTCCAGTACTGCAACCATAACGTGTGACAAGGGCAAGATGTGTGACAGCCAATGCCAAAGCAGCTGTACGTGCCTCCAACAGCCGAGCATCTAACGGAGGATACATACTGCGCACTACGTCGTCCACACGTGGAGAAATACGACGTGCAACCTTTAATAAAACAGAAAATGAAAGATACGTGTGGAAATGCATTTCATAGGATTGCAAGCAGAAGAGACAGTGTTAAGAGATGTGGCTGTATGTACAGATTAATCTGATACACCAGTTTCCTAGATTTTCATGGACACACTTTTGATTGCACTCCAGTATCATCTGTTACTACTGAATGAACGCACTATGTCTACTCTCACTTCTTTAACAAGGAACCTGTTATTTGAAAGTTGGTCACTAATCAACATATTTTTGATTTTGAAGGAACTGAAGCACTGGGAACCCAACTTCTTATAGGATTTTGTCTGTTACAGGTTTACACAATAATGACTGAATGTTTCTGACCAAAAGAAATTTCATCTAAGTTGCCATATGGGAAAAATATAGCAATGTCTGAAGCATATGGAAAAAAAAGGACAGTGGGCAGGGAATGTGTTGGGGAATAAAGCTTGCAGTGCAACAAAAGCAGCAAAAAGGTGAAGAAAATCACACCCTGTAAAGAGCAGCTGGATTTGGCCTTCTCTATAGCACAGCAGGAAAGCAAAAAGAAAATTGCTCTGAACATATTTTGAGGAAGACTTCAACTCCACTATTACTGTAAAGTGTGTTATATGAAACAGACTGTACAGAAACAATTATATAATTGTCCTTACCTCAACAATCTCATGGCCAGTCTTGCTATGATTCAGGGGTCCCATGGCTAATGCAGCCAACCGTTCTGTCAGTGTATGGCAAGTCTTAAGAACAGCCAGACAGTGTGGTACAAGACCTGTTGCATCACCAATCCACTGCTCATCTGCAAGGATCTGTTCAATATATGGATGCAGGCGGACTTCTCCCAATTCCAATTCTGGATGGTCTGCTTCAATCAAGTGCACATCTGGTCTGTTCATATAGATATTAATTAGTTATGCATAAGATCTATGCTCATATCTACAGACTGTAATAAGAAGACAGGAAAAGTATGATCCATACTGGAGTACCAGCAGTTGCCACATGCATCTTTTAGACCTTGAATTCTGAATTCTCCTATCTTTCATTAAAAGTTAAAAATAATAAGTACAAATTTAAGTATTTTTATACAGGATGCTTTCAATTACCTCCACTCCTGTTTTGCTCAAATGTGGGGCTTCGCTAGGAATGTGGGAAAACACAAGCAGTCTGGATAATGTATAGTTGTGTCAATTAGGTGTTAATTAAAAACTGTGTATATAATATGCTGTGCATACAAACACACACAGACACACACATACACCCATAATCATCATCATCCAACATACAGCACCATTTTAACCAACTTCCATCACATCATATAATACAGAATTTTAACCTTTAAGAACCGTGCGTCCTATATAGAGGACGGGCGTACCGCTACCCTCCAAATGTTGTATTTTATATTTTTTTTTCAACAACTATAAGTACTGAGTATTTTAAACATGCTGCACACTCTCTGTTTTTATCTTCAAACTGCCGTTTATTTCATAACGCTACCTTTTTTGGTTCCTGTATTATTCACATTTTACATACAGAGTGTGCTAAAATTTAAACGTAAAACTCCGGTGCCAAAAGGTTAATAACTTTTTGACCCACAAACATATGTGCATAAACTATGATCTTATAAAAATATATGCTTTAACTTATATCACAAAAATGTAAAGACTTGAGTACTTCTGTGTAATATTCAAAGTGGCCTCCTTGAAGATTACCATGTAGACCAAAACACGTAGGACCCAAATAATAAAGGGTAGCTGTGATGGATAACTTGTATACTATGCTGGCTGCAGTATCAGTTAAAAATGGTTCAGTGTTTCATTCTTGGCCTGGTCGGTATGTCTTTGTATTTCCTGAATAATCCTGCTGCCTTTGTTCTTGCTACTTTTACAACTGAAGGCACTTCATGTGGTGCAATTTGCTTGAAAGTGTTCTCTGCTGAGCTTGGATCTATAAGGAAGGCTTATTCTGTTCTTCTTTGAGTTAGCATTTCACTGCAATGTGCTTCCAAATCTTCCATAGGTATAATGCTGGCTCAGTGCACTGTTCTGGCTGTGACAGCAAAGTAAGCATTTCCTCCAGTGCCACCTGCTAACCATACTGCTTTCTTCTTATTTGCGCTTCATCTTTCTTTTTGAGTAGGTATTTGTATTGTGTGTGAAACACTGCATATGCCTCTTTTTTAGGAAAGGGTCATGGTGAATTCCACAAGAAATTTTTGCACCACATGGAAAACTGGCCATAGCATTTCCATGAACTTGTCATCATTTTTCTCCAACAAAAAAAAAACCACTGTTTAATTGATATCATAATGGCATCCAAACACAGCAGTTCCCATTCCCTTCTTAAACATATACACCACATCTACCTTCTCTAATACAAACTTCAGTTTCCTATCCTTGTGACCCTTAACTTCTCACCAGCACGTACATCAGCCTTACCAGACACAAAGAAAACATAACGACAATAATCAGTTCTAAAAACTGTGAAAAATATAGTCCAAGTTCATCCAGGATTACAGAAAATCTACACAGCTACTGACACAGTTTGGCAGATGTGGCTCCCTATGTTTTACTATGCAAGCACAACTATCAATGAACAAGGGCAATACACAGGGATGCACAAGGGCTTCCACAATAAATCTTCAACAAACACGTGGAATGGCAATATGTAGACATACACATGAGATGGGCCTGCTGTCTAGACTGTGTATAGAATGCTCCTTTTCCCATCTTCATGTTTTGTCTTTCCTACTGTTTAAAAATGATAACAACAGAATGAACAGAATTCAGCTTGTTGACATTTTTTATTCACAACTAATGAAATTACAGCTACATTAACAGAGTGATTTCATTCCTAACTTGAACACTCTAATAAAACATCCACACCCTTGCAGATACAGCATGTCAGCACACCCCTGCCCACCCTCTGAACTTACAACTCAACTACCGTTTTCATGATAGCATGATTCTATCACATTAATGGCTGTGAATGAAAAAATGACTAAGAAAGCCATCTGGGATTGGTTCCAGTGTTCTAAAAAAACAATGCAAAACCATTAATTTTCACTTACCTCACATCCCCACACTGTTTATTCATAAAACCTGCCCTGTCCTTCTGGCGGCGGCAGATCATAACAAGAATGATCAACGCTCCCACAAATACAGCAGCAAGAATGCCTATTGCCACAGCAACTACAGTTTCCATAGTTTCCATTGTAACGGCAGAAGACGTAAATGTCTGAGACGGTGCGACATCGCTGATCATGAAAATAATACAATCCATTCAAGAACATTAAGAAACTTGTTTCACTTGAGTTATGTGCTAACTGTATTCATAACATTCTTCATACCTTTGTGCCGGTGACGTATTAAACATCTAGATACTAGTAACGGCAACCTTTTCCAAAATAGCTGACCATTCCTCTAAACTGAGCGGTGTGCCTTGTTAAGCAGGCGACTCAACCGTCAGACCAAATGTTATGATGGGAGGTTCCCGACACGCAGGACTCAAAAGACTTTCTGACTCCTATTGGCGTTGAAAACTGGGGCCTCTGGAAACGGACGTATGGCTATTAATCAGACTTCGAAAGTGTGAAAACAAGGCTTGACCAAGACAGACGCCAATATAAACAAGAGAACCTAATATTTACAATTCATTTCACGTACCCGTACTTGCACCTCGAAGGCCCTTTGTACCTGATTCAATCTCTGTGATTTTGTCATCAGAGGTTGCGGACAACGAATGCTAATCCGTGATGGTTGGCAGATAATCCGTGATGATACGTTCAATGTAATTCACATTTTCAAAATGGATGGTAGTAGTGAAATGTGTTCTGCTGAGGAAATGAATATGGACAAGAAAGAATCAGAAAACAGTGAAGAAAATACAGATCATGAAGATATCCTTGCAGGTTTCAAAACCTTTGAAGAATTCAGAGAGGTGGGTTAAACTTGTATTTTTTTATCATGTATATGTTGTACATTTTTGCAATAACATGTGTAATGAAATTCCACATTGAAGTTTGTGTGTCAGTAGGCAGTTACTTAATGAGGCCACGACTTTTCAGGCTGGATTTAAGGCTCTTATGGAGGCTACAAGAAGTTCGAATAGCTTACCTACTGGTCAGAATTGGGATTACTATACAACTTACCCGTCATTCAAGAAGGTTATGGATGCCGAAGGTGAACGTGTACTGAAGCTGTAAGTTTAAGGTGGAATGTTATAATGACATTTAGTTCTACAAGTTTCCACAGTTTAATAAAATATGTAGTAAAAAGGCCCATCTCGGGTTATATACTAGTGATACTATTGGCTGTACAGATTATGGTAACTTTTATTGCCGTACATATAATACTGTACCAGTGCTTTAGTTTAATATTTCTTTGAAACTGTACAGGAATGAAGATTCATATTACGCGAATTGGCCGTGTATCTTATATGTAATTCTGTGAGTAATTATATGATCTTCAGATCTGTCACTGTTGGTTCTAGTGGCGAATGAAATTGCAAACTGTAGCAAAATAACAAGTTTCATAAATGGGAGCAGAAACTGGAACTCTGTATAAATTATTTCTGTTACCTTATCCTCCTTACCTGTTGTTACGGAATTAAAATTTATTTAGACGCTGTACTGAAATGAAATATGCTGGTGTGCCTATTTAACCAATTATGACACATCTGTTATTTATAACTTACAGCCATGATTGAGGCCATAATGGCATCAAATTGAGAACACAGTCAACTAATTGTTATTGTGTTAAAACTGTATGAAATGTGCCCAGATCTAAAGACTGCTTTTTTGGTTTTTCACAGTATATCTATGGTACTTCACCATCAGGATATTAGAGGAAACATTTTGAGGCGAGACTTTGAAGAGAAGTTTGATTTGATTGTGGATGCAAATGATTCTATTTTGGAGCGAGTGGTAAGGACACTATTGAGTACAACTACATATACAAATTTTCTAACAGTTTTTAAAATAATAGCTGTGCATTTATCTAGTTCTGTTCTAGCATTTGAACATTTTTGACAGAATATATAATATTATGATAACAGATCTCTGAAAAGTGTCGAACGTTTGTCAGATATTTGTTGGGAAGACCAAAATTAACAACATGATGAGAGTGTGGTATGTTTACTGATGTTCATAACTCATGATTGCCTGTTCTTATGTGTGTAGAGTGTATATTGTGGCATTATTTGTGCACATGCATTAATAATTCTGATTAATTTTAAGGTTTGTAGGTCCGTGCATCTTCACACATTCAAATGAATTAACCAACTAGATGCGACAATTAATTACAGGTTTATTGTTTGTCGTTTAGATATCGCTCAACATGTTTCGGGCCTCCCTATGCCCATCATCAGGAGCCTATCAACTGCCGCAGCAGCCTCTGATTTACCGTAGGAACATGGTGGTAGCAGTGCTACCACCACGTTCCTACGGTAAGCCAGAGGCTGCTGCGGCAGTTGATAGGCTCCTGATGATGGGCATAGGGATGCCCGAAACACGTTGAGCGATATCTAAACGACAAACAATAAACCTGTAATTAATTGCTGCATCTAGTTGGTTGATTCATTTGAATTCTGATTAAACCTATGGGACTGTAAAATGTGCCATATCACGAGTAACTTGAATAGGTTCTTTTTTTCTTTTTCTTTTTCCCCACAATGTCTCCATTGTGCATATTTTTGCCAGTGTAGGAACGTCTGTGTTTGATGGTAGACTAATCTGAATGTACATTCTTAGGGTTGCAACTTAGATGAGATGTCAGGTATCCGACGGAATCCTGAACCTGTTCTTGTGGAAGCTGTGAGTTCCTGTACTCGACCTGTTAGTGGAAGTTGGAACCACAGTCAATCAGTGAGTGTAAGTGTATCCTCTGTGGACATTTATAGGCTTTTCTGTTGGTTTGTGTTAGGTCTTTTGTATTCAAGTTCAGAAGAATAGTCATTTGAAATTATCATATAATGTCTTGTTGAAGATTTTGTTTTCTGTCAGTTGTGTTTATGAAAACTCAAGTCATCTGGGATGTTATGTCTTGTCGACTGGTGAATGATTGCTGGTGTTTCAGGGGAGTGTAGTATTTTATTGAGAAGATGGAGGCACTGTGCTTCTCTAAAATGTGATAACTGTTTGCCACTTGACACAGTGTAACATCCCAGAAGACTCTACAAATTATGTCTTTACAAAATGTGACATAATTTTGCAAAAAGTGTGCTATTTTTTCAGTCAGAATTGTGGTGGTGGATGAAGCAGAAATTAGAGAGAATGCCATACCACCATTACTTGTATGAGACTTTAATCAACTTGGTATGACATGAAAAGTCTTGTTCATGGAAACTGAATAGTTGTATTGTAAGGGGGTAAAGTATTGTTAACCATGCCACAATTCAGGAAATTTTTCCTTGGTGAACACAAATTATTCTCACATTCTCTCTCATTATACTCTTAGGCATAATGTTGCATACCAAATTACCATGATGTGGATTACACTGCTTGTTACATTGGAACGTTAGTTGGGCATTAGCTTATCTTTATTGAGGATTTCCATGGTTAGCCATAGCTCTCAAGAGGACAATTTACGACTGCTCTCTGTCACATTTATTCATCTGTAGCACTTATAATACGCAGTTGGTTCTGTTGTTAGTTTAGTGTCATATTTACTAATGTTGTTTGCACAAAACATATTGTGGTGTTGAAGTTGTTAATGTTATTGGATACACAAGTAATTTGATTGCTTTTGAAAAACGTAAAAAATTTGAACTGAATGTATTGGAAATTATAAGATAATACAGAGACTTCAAGGACCCTGCTTTCACAGTTTGATGTAATTTGATATTCCTTTGTTTAGGGAGGTTTATCTCATAGTAGCAGCTCCGTGTCACAGCCTATACGATTGCTGACTGCAAAGAATATTCAACGTCCTCAGATCATATTCAAGGATAAAATTGACAATTCCTCATCACCATTTGAACCTCGGATAAAAGAAAAACCAAATGCATTGAAGCCTCTAGCTATAACACTCCAATTGTCAGAAGATGGAGAGGAAAGGTATTACATATTTGTAATGTTGGTAGTAATTCAGAACATATGTACTTGATAATGGAACTAGAAAATGGGTAATATTTCAGTCGCACCTAATCTAAAATTCATTTTCAACATAACCACATTTAGATAAGGAATAGCCATTATGATGTATCTTCAGTTATACTGATGTGAGCAAAACTCGAAGTACAACCACAATTGCGTGTCCTTAAGAATTTAGTTTGCTTCCAAGAGGAGGATGTAATTAAAAACAAAGCATAAAGATTATAGCTAAAACTGCTGGTCATTAGACATTATTTGCTTGTGGGGAGTATGAGAGTATTTCGTGAGTCCTGTGTGTAGTTACATAAGACTGCAAGGTTTGGACAGAGTTGTTAAATGTCTGCAATTTCAGAGAGAATTTTGTAATTCATTGTGTTTATATTTATGTCAGATTTATATGGCTGTACCTATATTAAATTCAGCAATTTGCCGTCCTCATACAGCGTAAATCATCCTAGATGTAACATTTTACAAATCTTTCTTCACCAGGACCTAGAATTCTATTATTTCTTTACTCAGCGCAATTTATTATAGTGAAAACAGTAACGAGTATAATATGTATCTCTGTGACTCTCTTAAACACTTCTTATGTCTTACATGTTTGAGACCATATCAGATCATTGTTTCCAATGCATCATGGTAATATAAAGTTGCCATGATATGCAGGATATGTGAAAAAAACCAAAACCATTTCATCCACTGATGTTAGGTTTTAATGTTTTATTAAAGTGACTGTAATTGAATTTATGGTTCCCAGCATAATGTAAAAACAAAAACTATGTTGAGCAAGGCTGGCATTTTACATCACCAACAAGGTCGGATTTGAAGCTTTATTCAGTTGACAGATTCATTGTCAAACAAAAATGTTTACACCACAGACATTAATTAGGTTTTCACATTTAATTTTAGTGACAGATAGTGAACGTGTAAAAGCAATAAAATTTGGTCTACCAAGGATATGTTCTGGGGTTTTATTTTCATGACATTTCATGCACAAAACTTTATTTGTGGCTCTGCAGTCTCACATCCTGTTGAAAAGGGTGTACAACTCCTTAGTCTTAACGGTAGCTTTTATACTTGCCTATACACATGTCTCATATATATTGGTGTCACTATTTATTGTTCATAGCCCTTGTTCCATATGATTTAAGTTACATCAAACATGAATTCCAGGCCATGGATTAACCCTTAGGCGACTAATGTCATATATATATGGAGCACCCATTCTTGATGTTTCTAGATCACATACAACGACGCAGCACAGTCGGTAGGACTCCTCTGGACGAGTGATCAGCTCGTCGCAGAGACCTCTACCTGACAACACACGACACTCAC
>Ga0268261_10002351_pt1 | contig 13512 bp, 11 predicted proteins | sample TergutNc150P1_FD_190353 | JGI IMG/M metagenome (GOLD analysis project Ga0268261, IMG submission 190353) | Nasutitermes corniger P1 segment gut microbial community from laboratory colony in Florida, USA - Nc150 P1 (SPAdes) (version 2) | ecosystem: Host-associated > Arthropoda: Insects >... | reverse complement strand
TTACTATTTACTTGTGACCTGATGATGGCCTGGTGATAGAGGCCGAAACATGTTGTCACCTTAAATAAAATAAATATCCATAATACTAGTTGTGTTTTGACTTGTGAATCTTTACTCCTTATTTGTACACATTGAACACAACGGGGATGAATCACCTAAAGAATGGTATGGCAATATTAATTTTAGTCGTTAGTCAAATATGAACATTATAATTACTTTTAGTTTTCTGGACTGTGATATGAGGTTCTCACAGTAGGAACAACAAATAGTCTTCTGCGGTACAACAATGACAAGCAGGTTCCTAACGAAGCATTTGCAACTAGCTACCAGACATCAACACATCCCACAAAAAACAGTTTCCAAATTAAAAACTTTCTCCTTTATATGTTGGACACCCCCATGCTTCCTGCCAGAACATTTAGCTCTCAATTTTTCCAGCAGCAGGAAATGGCTGGCCTTTGCTTTGTTATCTTGTAACTGAACTTCTCCAGCTATATCTTTCATGTCCTCCCTCCCTCACACCATGGTTTATCCTTCCTGTCCACCCTCAAGCCAGAATAAGGGTGAGACTCTGACGAAGTAAATGCATTCACACACACAAATTTTCTTCACAACTCTAACAGCATGACACCAGCAATCACCACTGGCTGAACACAAGACTTTATAATCCAACCATGGCAAACGCTGTCAGATGCATGGCACACAGCTTGTAAGACAAACGCACGACACTCAATTCCCACACCATGTACTTCCTCCAACAACTTCCACAATTCAGACCTTTTCTTTGTCAAGAGGCCACTGTTGTTCAATTTAAAAAAAAAACTTACAAAGACCAGGTATCACACAAACTGATATTTAATTTAACAAGCTGATAAAGTGGTTCATTAGACCACAAGAACATGCCAACTACCCACGTGATACTGATGCTCAAGGCTAAATAGGACCCATACGCACCTACATGCAACACTTTCCCAAACCCCCAACATAATTCTTACATATCAAATTCAATGGTCTACTCTTACTCACCAAAAAAAAAACCAAACAAACATTACAGTCCTACTCTGGAACTACCTCAACTGCAGCAAATACTGCCATTACATAATGGGTTACCAAACCCTTAAACATCAACTACTTGTACAGCTGGGTGTAAGTCATTAACCTCACTGAAGGTACCAAAAATAAGCAGTGTAATATATTCCCAGCAGAAATGGCATTACAAAAACTAAAGAACTGATTTCACTCACTGAATTTCATCCTACAACCACACAAACATCCTCAATGCAGCACTGATTAGTGACAGCCTGCATCATTCAACATCCTAGTTTCATCTACTCCTTTTAAAATAGCACTTCCCAAAATGTATGTGCATCTGAAATCACAGAATGTAGCATTGGAACTTTTAACCAATCTGTGAAACACCTTACACACCTGGCAGCCTGACCCATATGCAGCCCAAATCTTTCATTTGACACTTTCATTTCCACTGTTTGTCTTATACCAACTGCAGTCTCGATGATAACAGAAATTATTTTCAAGTGGCACAAAAGGGGGGGCTCATACAATTTCTTAAAAACTATGTGAACCTGGTCATTCCACACAAAGTAAAAGCTGGCCTCTATATACAACAAAATCCTAGTACACACTGTTCCTACCTATTCACTTTGTACTTAAATTATTTTCCAACCACCACTTTGGATCCCAACACTGAAGTGAAAATACCCCAACACATGATCACGAAAAAATTCCAAACTTACATCACATAGCATCTGCAATCAACCACGCCATTTTTGGATTACCAGACTTGTGGGCTATAAGAGGAGGTTTCTTCATCACATACCACAAAAAGCTCCCACAATACTACCCAACAGGCATATGCCTCCCCATTCTTTCCCCTAATTGCAGACTATCACCAGGAAAGTCAGTAAGAGATAACAGGCAGTCTACAGACACCTTGAATCCCGGGTGTAATAAACAGTCACAACCACCCGTAAATAAGCTGAGGTAGTGTACGACCATTTGCATCAGTGAAAAAACAACCAAGTGTTCCTTGCACCAATAGCATAAAATAAGAGAGGCCATGTTACTGCAGACTCTTCAGAATTCACAATGGTAATAATGTTCAATAGGTATCATTCATTCAATTAACATCAACCCTAAAAGTTTACCCTTGATGAGTATGACAGGCACGGATTGTTTTTGATATCAGCCTTTGACAGAAACTGCTTCCTCGAAATTTCACTGTATCCAATAATCAGTGGCTGTCAGCTGTCCAAAATAATGCAATATAATCTTACTTATTGAGAAAAAGGGAATTTAAGTTATAACTTACGGTGATGGCTGTTGTGCTTGTGCACTGTTGGAAGGCGATTGTTGGTACTCTTTCTCGAGCGAAGTATCCATTCTTGGAAGTGCAAAAAAAAATGTGTCAAAAATACTTGTCGGTTAAGAATGGCAAAATCTAGTCGCCAGGCATGACTTTTTTAGGCACCACTGGCGCCCGGATTTTTGCACCCCTGCATTTAAGACTAAAACTGATGCAGTTATGAAATAAAAATTAAGAACTATTACTTTCAAAATGGCATTTCTGTCAGTTGCAATGCCTCACTATAATAAAGCAAACAATAAGCATTATAACATTAGTACATCAAAACCTCTACAAGGGAAATTTGAGTACTTTTGTACACCTGTATTCATACACATCCATGCAACAGAATTACTACAAGACTGCCCTCTGGCATGCACTATACTGCATGCACAGAGCCAAGTTTTAACAGTATGAAATCTTACTTACTTGGACTTGGAGCGTGAACGTGATTTGGAGCGTGAAGCTGATTTGGACTTGGAATGACCACGTGACTTTGAACGGCTACTGCGATGGCTCCTGCTCCTACTACGGCTACTGCGTCGACTTCGTGACCTGCAATAATAAATTCAATACCAAATTAGGAGGATAAAAATACAGAAACATAAAGAAAAACTGCAGAATTCTGTCATTGCTCAGAACACGTTGGGAAGTTCACTACATATCATTTCAGACCCGAAAGAAGTCATCACAGCAATGTGCGCCAGACATTTTTATGCACCAATGCCTACGCAATGTTCTCAATTCATATTGAAGTATGTTTAAAAAATGTGATTGCATGCAAGGGTTGAAATCTGCTGCGAATATTTTATCCTGGGCAACTGCTACTGGAAATACAGATGCCACACCACATTGTGCTAACACTTGTTTCATACATCACTGTTTCCTATAAAAACAGATCAAATTTTAAATTAAACGTTTCACTCAAATGTATCTGGAATGCACATACAAAACACAGGTCCATATTTTCCAATCACCATGTTATATTAAACCTTTTAAATGCTCACAAACCACCCAAATTCAAAAACTTTTCCTGTGCCCTGTCTGTAAACTCATGTAAAATAAACATCAGCATTACCTAGATCGTGTTCGACTTCTGCGCCGGGATCGTGATCTGGAGCGTGAGCGGGACCTTGAACTGGAGGACCGAGAACGTCGCCTACCACTACGACGGGTATCTTCTATCAACCGAATTCTTCTTCCATTCAGCTCTGTGTCATCAAGTTTATCAATCGCATTTCTCATGTCAGAATGCGTAGCAAATTCAACAACCCTGCATCATAAAGGACAAATCAGAAACACTGCACAAAGAGTGATAAAATCAACATAATCCATGATTAGAATATACATACCCCTCATTTCGGCGCTGTTTGTGCGCATCAGCGTATGTAACTTCTCCTGCCTGGCGCATGTAATCTTTCAGGTCCTGAACATGCAACAAAAAAATGCATCACAATCTGTACAGTTTCTACGCACAGCATCTCCCGCCCTCCTGCAACCTTGAAACAGTACGCCCATTTGATCATGAACTTACCCAAAGGCTGACATGTCATACCCCAGGGACATTCTGGATAACATTAGCCCATGCTCAGGTCACAGACCTTACTTAAGAACTACAGACTGTCATCATCTACAAATGATACCCTCAACCAGACACTCTTTCTTCAAATAACCATACACTACCTTTCACACCCAATTTGTCACTAGAACACTACACACTAGAACCTCAGCAAGTCACCTATCTTCTCCAGCTCCTGGTGTAATCATTCTTTGCCACAACCGTAGAGATGCAATGCCCCAACGCATCATAGTGCTCGAAACTAGTTACCTATGACATTACACTATTTTCAACAACTCTTTTTAGCGTGGTTTCCGCAACAACTCCGTGTGTGACCTCCTGATGGCCAGTCTGATTTCCCATACACCACGCTGCCCATCGTTACATTCCGTTCCACCGTTGATGTCCAATATTTCCCATACATCAAGCTGGCCATTCTTACATCTCATTCCACCAGTGATGTCTGAACATAAAATCCTGTTCCAAAATACAGCAATACTCCTAGATGACAGGCGGGATACAAAAGCGGGTGTCATCCATCATCCAACAGGTGACATTGGTGGTTGACCTCACAATGCATTCATACTTCTGTCTGGAATATGCACAGCTTCCATGGGATCTTTCCAGCTAGCAGAGCATTCCATGTATCTTGAAATTCCATATGTTAAGGCGATCTATACATCCTCTCAAATTACGTGCTTGTGGTTCCGCTGTTCAGGCTTCAAGTATCCAGTAGAAGTTCCTTCACTCCCTTTGCGCAGTCAATACGATTCTCATGTAAATTTTCTACCAGACACTTCATGAAGACATACTAATACGGGAGCCACCTACATTCAAACAGCCTACGCCACAACCCTTAGACCGAACACAATCACAGCCAGAGTTGTATGATAATAGTGTTGTCTATCAATATCAAAGACAGCAACATTCCATGCTGAAAACTGTTACTGCACAGTAGCTAATTTCGAGCACAAATATTAGCCAGTGACCCCACGTTAACCCAATCGCCTACGATGAGAAACTCCCCTACTATACTGCACGAACTTAAGTCCTGACAACACGTTCTCCCACTACTACGAACTTCAGCTGTGGCATGCTAACAGCACCTCTGTAAGACATGAACGAACGAGGAAAACAGTGCACAGTAGTGTTGTCGTCCATTTACCTTAGGGCCCTGTGCGAGCTCTCTTTACAGATTTGGCCACCACAGTCAGGCAGGTGGACGGACGGGCGGGCAGAAGGGATAGACACCAGTCCCGACCCATCGTCCGATCAAGGCACGGCACACTGGCACGGAGGGGGAAGTAGGAGTGAGCGAGGCTGACCAGGCTGCCATTGGCCAACGATACGGTGACGCCGCACGGGCGGGATGCTTGCTAAGGTTTCGACCGGTCATCTGTTTGTGGGTTGCTTTGTCCAGCCATGGACCCCAAAGGAAACGTGCGAGCGACGCCTTTTCTGCCCTAGTCTCATCGGTTGGCCACCACATTGCACGAGGTTGCTCAACCTCGGATCTATTACGAGTCATCTCAGTCTTAAGGCCCTATGGCATGGTCACGGATCATCCCTCCATGGCGAAGGGGGAAAGGCTCTTCGGAAAAAACAGCGTTATCTTTTTAGACATATTTGCTAAACCAAATGACATGTGAGAGCAGTTCTACTAATGTAGCCTAATTAAATTATTCCCACCACTCAAGAAAAGAATTATAGATTTCAAACTGGCCAAGCAAGTTCTAAGTACACCAAACTCCAGCCATGCAAACCAATGTACAGAGTGATGACACGTATCTTCTATCGAACTGCCCGCCAATTTGCTCCAGTTCTTGATCAGCGGTGTCCCAACATCAGATTTCCAACATGCAACGTCCCAGTCGATGTACGAAGCATCCGTGCAAAACAAATCAGGTGCAGACTGTCCATTAATCTGCATGGCTCTCAAGAGAATCAAGAATTTTCCTAAACCCTGTTAAGTACCAGGTTATTTAAAACATAAAGACCTTGCTTGGCCACATCTTTTCCTCGCTCATGAAACTAAAGTACTGCCACCTGCGTTTCTTCAAACTGTATATTATTATCAAATTAATCGAACAACATTTCATACGTATTATTTGTCAATCCTAGCTCACTTAAAACCTAACACGGGCAAGAAGCAAAGTATGAAACTGCTCTCACAAAAGCAACCCTTCACGACATCTGGGGTCTTGAATTACGGGGAAACCAAGAATTTAAGCCTTACCTGCCAACTGACACGGCTAGAAAGATTCTCCACAACGAGCCTATACTCAGTTCTGGTGGGTGGTCCATACCTGTAAAATGGAAACTTCCCTCATTACCTTGACCTTCCTCCTAAAAGAGTTGCCTGACCAAAAAGCATGCAAATCCCCAAGAAAATTCAATCTGTGCCCAGTGAAAAAACCCACTGCATTATTAATCACCAAAGCGCATTTAAGGGACAGCTAAACCTCAATGATGAAGCCTATTTGTCCGATTCGTAACAAGTACGTCATTATTAATTACACCACTGAGCAGTCATGGCCAAGGTAGAGATTTCGTTAGTTGCTCCCTAGCATACAGCTAACAAATCTAAATTAATCTCTACACTGAAGTTGTTCAGGATAAATAAGTTAATCCAACTTGCAGGCTCACAACTGGTGACGTCACACACCATGCCTCCACATCCTCACATGGTGTGTTTCAAATTAATAGGTAATAGAAGTGAAATAAACTTAAAAATGCCAGATCAAACTAGGCATGGCGTACCTGTCGTGAATACGGACATCCAAATCCCTGAAAAAAATCAAGCGGTCAGGTGGAGTACTTTGCAATTCAGTAACAAAACTGTAAGACTCTCTTCTAATGGGGCAACAATGAACTTGACCATTAAGAAAGAAATGTCTTACAATCTTGTTAACCTAAATTAAATTACCAATATACAATAAACTCCTCACAAAAACTATAGCAAATAAAATTTGGTTTTACTAACAAAGGCTCAGCTGAAAGCATGTAAGCACTCCAAATAAGTCCCCAATTTTGAAACAATATTCCAATCCGCACCATAAGGAGCACTATATTACAAAAATCTTGTAACTAGTCACTACAACTGTTTAGGTAAGTAAACTTAATAGTAAATCAGTTTCACATTATCACTAGTATAGCAATCACAACACTATGCTACACATGCAAGGCGTAAGCATGTCTTGCATTCACGTTAACTTCATAAGGAGTTAGGATAGCTGTCATCCTTCAGCCGACAGGACAGTACCAGTTATACTGAGGAGGAGCTGGACAGGCCAGTACTGGTGGTGAAGTGGATATAGAAGTTATAACATACGCTACGCAAGACCTCCCTCCCCTGGCACCCCGGCCCGTAACGGCTTACTTGTCCAGAGCCCGACCCCGACTTCGCCTGCGCGGGGGAGGCCCGCGATCTCTGCTGCGACCTCTCCACATGTCGCTGCCACGCGGCGTTCCGCGAGCTTTCTCTACAGAGACTCTGTAACAACAAGCAATGGAATTGGCTTACTTGTCCATCCACGACGAACGCCGGCGACCGTAGCCGCCTCCTCCACCGTAGCCACGTTCTCGACGAGCAGTGCCTCTGGCATGTTCCACTATAACCCTGAAAACAAGAGAACAGCCCACAGTTACGAGGGGCGGGTGCCCGGCCACAGCCCACCAGCCATCATCGCATCAAGCCAGAACCCTAGGGAAATATGACACATTACATCATCACAGTTCAAGTAACCCAGTCAACAAAGGGTTAATATAAAACTGCCAAGGTAATGCAGGCATCAAAAACATCATATAAAATCATATACACAATTATCATCAATGCATTTGGCACACACACGTCATACACACAAAAAACACACACACCAAACACATTCATTCATACAAGTGAACAAAACGCACATCAACAATGACAAAAATCAGTTCAGAGTTCAATCTTACACCTAAACAACATATGAAACAATTGTGAACAAGAATATATCAAACCCACCTTTCACCCAAGAGCTCTTTTCCATTTAATTCATATACAGCATCATCTGCATCTCTGTAGTCATCGAATTCCTGAAACAGGTAGTAGGTCCACTTAACATGTGCTACAAAATACGAAACCTACAGAATTAGCCCTCAACTGATGGCTGCTTCAGGACGTTGGGAACTATCCGCAACACAATTCAGACCCGAAAGATAACTTCATCATTACAACCACCTACCAATTATAAAACAGTGAACCAAGCTAACACAGTAACATTGGAGCTGGGTATAATTACATGCAGCTTCCTACAGCAGTTCAGGAACTTGTCAAAACAATTAATACCACAGAGTTAGTACTTACACAAAAACCATAACCGTTCTTGATGAGAACATCACGAATGCGGCCATAGCCTTTGAAAAATCGTTCAAGGTCTTTCTCTCTCACTCCATATGGAAGGCCTCCGACATACACCCTTGTCCCTACCATGCTGCAACGAACAAAAACGGTTTATCGTTCAATTAGCAACTTACCACAAAGGCAAATCCATTCTTCATAGCGACTTCCTTGATTCTACCGTATTTCCGGAAGAACTTCTCTAGGTCGCGTTCTCGCACCCGGTAAGTTAAGCCACCAACGAAAACTCGGGTGCCCATTCTTAAAGGAAATAAAAGAAGCCTATCACAAATGGATCTGCAATCGCTCACAGTTAATTTCACTTTACGCCAATTTAATGCTATCCAAACACCTCATGGTAATTTTACAATGTCTGCACATTATCATTATAGACCTCAAGAAACTCGAATTCAAAAAAATTCCACACTTACAAGACAACTTCTACAAACAGATGTCTTTTAAAATCAAATCGACTACTAAAACCGTGTCAGTTTGCAGATGGCGACCGACACGTTCGGGCTGCCTAAGTGATGCTTCTGCGAAATCCCTTCAAAATGGTGCTATATCCTCAACTGGCCCATAACTTCCGAACTTGCATATAAATAAGAACATTTAATTCTAAAAGCGTCATTACTAACTAAGCCTTTACTTTTGTAACTACCAAACCGAAATATCACACACAATGGTACCGATCCCAACCCAGAACATGCAATAGTACAGTATTATACGTACTGCCAACTTATATTTATCTACACATATGTAATTAATGGCACAAAAGAATACATACCTTTAAAATATTAACCTTGCAATAAGTAATCCCTCTCGCCCTTCAAATTCATAAACAAACACTACTTATTACAATCACAAACAACCGACGCCAAAACGCCTTAGAATAGAGAACTCCTCGGGGTTCACACGAGAAATTACACGGACTGCAGGAACCATAGACTCGCACTTGAGGGTATGGATCCGAGGGCAACGGTCACCACAGATATATTCGGCAGCCCAATTGTTATCACGGATTACAGTTATAACAAGGACGATTATGTTATGGATTCGAGAAATAATCCAGTGATCGTAATCCCTGTTGAGAAATATTCATACATTATCCCACAGGTAATCAATATATTCCTCATCTTTTATGAATACCGAAGGTCAATTGCCGTGTTTACAAGAGCCTGTTGTAAACCCCCTACACTATAATACATTCCTCCCACCACAAAGTATGTTTTTCGGCGGTGCCGTTTCTAAGGTGTTTGGTCGCCGGCCACTAACTGCGATTGCTCGACTTCTATTCCAGGCAAACGCTTTACAGGATTTGTGATGGAAAAGGTGACAATGGGAGAGGGTTTCCCCCAAGTACTTCTATTTTTTCTTCAAAGTATTATTCCACCCGTACTAATATACCTACCACCGATGCTACATGCTCTTAAAAATTAACAGCGTCCTTTAAAAAACAATTCACGTTTCGGTCTTCCCGTTCATCCTTCCATGGTTTGATCATCCCTAAAAATTAGTTAAAAATTACAAATAATTAAGCTCTGCTTTACGTAATCTCCCCCAGCTTGCCGCCACTTCTTCCACTTTACGACCTAATATTTTCCTTTGAACTAGATTTCACTGCTGATAAAGTTACTTTAGCCGGAGAAACGTGCTTTAAAATTCCGGAACAATGAATGAGGTCCCACGTTCCTTTCTTAACTTTTAAACGGATTTCTAAATTATAATACACCACTATGATGTCTACGTTAAATAGATCTTCATTATTCTGGGATCATACACAGTATAGATTGATAGTTTTTACGGACGTTTTAGGACAATCTATCTGTCGGGACTGATCTGTTATACCGAAACGTCTGTGACAAAATATCAATCAACGCTGCATAAAATCCCAGGAGATCTAAGATCTCATTTACTCAGCGGCGGAAGCCTGAAATCATTACGTTAAGTAGCATTAGAGGGAGTGGCCGAACAAAAATATGTCTGATATCGCGTTGCGCATACACGGTTTCCTCCGTTCCAGGCCTTGTACCTCAATAACTTGACAACCTGGCTTCCCGGATCATATATCGCTACCATGTGGTATTTGTAATAGGGCACGAGCTAGTAGGGTTAAATAGTGGTGTGAGCGCCACCCGCTAACTATTGACTTTCATCCTATCACAAGCTTTTGTCTAGAGCTTATAACCCGGGTGTCAAGTCATAACAGAACCTGGTAATGGAAACAGAGTCTGTCTCTAAAACTTCCGATCATTTAGACAATTTGAGGCGATTATCATTCTGAGAAGATTGTCCTGAATTTTGCCGCCGTTAAAGTTTCTAGCCACACACTACAGTTGGTTTATTTCGTCTAGCTGTACTGCATTTTGTCGAAAGAAATAATGTTCTTAGGATACGCAACGACACCCGTAAAATATACTACTTGCAAATGAAAATAATTACAATAATGCCAGGCAGTGTTTGAGAAATCGTAATTAGGCCGCGTTTAAATGCACAAATGAATATATGACACCTAAACCCACGGAGACTGTAGAAGACAACTTTCGTATGTTGCCGGATACTGTTTTTGAACAGCTTATTTAATCCAACTCGTTGCCGGAAGGGCTGAAGAAAATACAAAAGACTTTCTGCATTTCGAATTTCCAAACCTTATGTTTCCCTCGTTGAAGCGTTAGGAGTGTAATAGGTCTATCTTCGGCGTTTACGACTACTACAACTGAACAGTGTCAAGGACATGAAATATGTATTTATCTATTGTATTGATTTTTATAATCTACATGAAGAATTGTTTACGCTCAAAGTTATCAGACAGAATTGTCACGCTGGATTCAGAATATTAAGTAATCTCCTTTATGGTCCTCAGCCATCCGGTTGCTAAATGAGATGAAATAATTTTTTCGGTTAAGATTAATACGGTATTTCGCAATCCTGTTGTCTTCTACTTGGTGAATATACGCCATTCAACACGAGACTCTGTAGCCAATTCAGCCACTCCGAGTAAAATGTTGGATTATATGAAACCGCCCACGTCGGCTCGTCGATGCTGGCGAGCCTATGTAATCTCAAACTAAGTTCCAAATCTGTTAATCTTGATATGGCATTATGGTATCAAAAGCCGTATTAATAATATATTTGCCTCATTTTGTCCTACTATTTCATAATAAAACGTTATATGAAAGAAATCTCAATACGCAAATCTACTCTTAGTTTAAAATTGTTATTATCTTTTGGTGACAAGCCTTAAATAATGATGGCGGGGTGCCATCTGGCTTATGGAAATATAGAAATGAGTCGGTTTTTGGACTGGCTGCGATATTTGTTGGATAATAGGGATCGCCATTTTGCCTTTTCCTTTCCTTTGAAGTGGATATACGGCTATAATGTGTGCTTTCTAGTCTGGTACAATTCATGTGTACGTATAGTATTGTCAATATAGTCTTTTTCAAAGATTCATATATGTTTAGGTGTAATTTGTATATTGCCAGACCAGGAATGTAGTAGACGACACTAAGCAGTACTTCCGAAAGACTTAACTGTTCTAACCGCAGTAAATAGTTCGTGTAATTTGGCATATGAAACATCTTTTAATAGATATTTTGCTACAGATTCAAGCTCATCCATCCTTCGTAACACCAAATATAGAAACTACAGGATGCACACGTAATTATGCTTCTGTATGGTTTGGTGTAGTTAAATGTGATACAGAACATTTTTAGATTTTTTTACCGTTAATGTTAAAGGTCATGTGTACAGTAATAAATGTAGACTTAATATGAGGCTACACAGTAGTAGTGTGTGTTAAAAACCATGCCCTCGACTTACATTTGCTTAAGAACGTTATATAATTTTTTACATCGTTACGAACCTTACTGCATTGTACTGCATCACTAAACACGTAAATCATGGATACGAATTTTACTCAAAGTGGCTATGTTAGAAAAACTTAAGTATCAAGTGTGTAGTGTTACCATGTCTGCCCATTTCCTTGATGTTCTTCACAGAATTGTGTGCAAAGAAAGTATGGAAAACGAAAGAAGCTGCAGCCATAAGGTATTCTCCTCTGGATTCTGAAGCCATGTAGTCCAGAGAAATCTTCTTGATAGTCTTCTGAAATATCAGGAATATTTTCTTGTGTCAGGTTCAGAACTTGAAAGAGAAAAATCAGAAAATGTGTGCTGATCACTGTGAAAGTCTGAAGTGTTGTATTGCTGAAGCTGCTGTTGTGAGTGGTGTTTTGACTTGAAAGTCTTGGACAATGATGCTTGCTGTGGTTCTTGGATTTTAAGCCTAATGCATGTACGGTTGCACTTTCTGGATCTGTTTGCTTTTTAACTAAGCTGTTTAAATTCTGTTTTCAGGGAATGTACAGTTTTTTTTGCTGTATTCTTAGAATACAACACATATCAGTTCTAATAATAAAACCAACAAATGCACATGTTTTATATATATATATATATATATATATATATATATAATTTTAACATTTTTGCATTTGTTGCATGTATTATGTGAATTATTAATTAATGCATGTACATTAATAACAACAGCATACATCATTGTGTTATTGAATAAATTTAAACATTCTTTCATCAAACAGCAATGAAACCTGTATTATTAAGTTTGACAAATTCACCTGACATGTGTCAACCCTAGGATCATTATAAATGGCTTCTTAAGTGCCAACTACTGAGGTTTTACATGTAAATATTTGTGTCAGACTGAAAACCATGGGTGGGCAAGTGTAAATATGTGTAGCTTTTTGTCCACTCTTTTTAATATTGATTTCTGTTGCAGCCTATATGGCAGGCAAGTAAGCAGGTGCTGTTGGAGAAGTCATGGCAGAGGATTCTTACACAATGGGACTTGGTGGGGAGTTAGCCAAACCACTGCATCTGCAACACTTGGAACGGAATCTTGATGTGGAACCATTTCTTGCATATGTTGAAGAAATATTTAACACTCCAATCAGGTACATTAAAAGTCAAAGATGGTGATCATTGAGAACAGATCTCATAATATTGTATATTGGCCCACATGAAGTTTCTGTAATCTTAAAATTATTGTGTTCAAAGTGTTCTCATTGTTTTATCAACTGAGCTGTTTGTAGATCTGATATTGCCAGTTTAGATGGCACAGAAGAGCAGGAATATTAAATTTCAATCAAACATAAAGATGAATGTGAAATTATTCCTTTGCTTAACCCATTGGCATACGCAG
>Ga0268261_10002350_pt1 | contig 13513 bp, 10 predicted proteins | sample TergutNc150P1_FD_190353 | JGI IMG/M metagenome (GOLD analysis project Ga0268261, IMG submission 190353) | Nasutitermes corniger P1 segment gut microbial community from laboratory colony in Florida, USA - Nc150 P1 (SPAdes) (version 2) | ecosystem: Host-associated > Arthropoda: Insects >... | reverse complement strand
TGGCAGGTTTATTTTTACCAGGCGACGTTTTACTGTGCGTGTTTCCTGATACAGTCTCACTCTCTTGCAAGCTTACTGCTTCAGCTTGCCCGTTATCTACTTCCGCTTCCCGTTCTGACCTACCCACTAGTCTAGAACGTAGTCTATATGCAACATTATCAGCTGTAGTACTACTTTGTGACTTTCTTTGTAAGTACGATGACCTGGGAACCCATTCAGGATCATCTCTATTTTCACTTTCTTCTTCTTCTTCTTGCACCTCAACCAGTGCAGTAGGGGAGGGAATCGTCTCCTCTAGTGCCCCTTTCTTTATATGGTCTTTACGTCTGTCGCAACTAACTCCCTTTGGCTGCGCTGACTTGACAGTCTTCTTCGCTAGTTTTTCCTCAGACACTACCCTGTTGCCTAATTCTTGTTGTTTCGCCCCTTTTAGCCTGTTCACGTGCAAAATGGTAGAGGTACCATCTCTTAATCGTATCTTATAAATCAAAGAAGAAATTTTCTGCTCGACCTCAAACGGTCCATCATATTGATATGAAAGTTTCTTTGCTTTTCCCCGCTTATGAACAGGATTATGCACGTATACATAATCTCCTTTTTTAAACTGCTCCACCTGTGTATGGCGGTCATAATAACGCTTAGCGGTGTCGTGACTCATTTTAGAGTGTTGACCGGCTGTCTTATTGGCCTCGCGAAATCGTTCAGCCAATTCCCTCACATGTTGCTCATGTTCATCCTCTTTAGTGTTCACATTACCACTACTTGGCTTCCAATCGTCTTCAATCGAAAGTCGCATCTCCCTACCATATACCAAATAGTATGGGGAGTACTTAGTGGTACTATGAGGCATGGCTCGATATGCCATGACGGCAGAGGACACATACTCATCCCAATTCTTAGCATCCTTTCTCACAAAATGAGACAACATGTCTATCAGTAGTTTGTGCATGCGTTCACAGACACCATTAGCCTGGGGATTGTAACTACTAGTTTGTAGTTTTTGTATCTTAAGCAATTTACATGTTTCTTTAATCAAAGCAGAGGTAAAATTTGCACCTCTATCAGTTAAAAGTTTTTTAGGTACTCCAAATTGTGTAATTATCCTAGTTACAAATTCTCATGCAATTGTCTCAGTATCTTGCCTGACTATAGGAATGGCTTCGCAAAACCGAGTAAAATGATCAATGAAAGTGAGCAAATATTTATTCCCCTTCTCAGTGACAGGCAATGGTCCAACAATGTCTAAAGAGACAATATCCAAAAAATCATGAGACTCTAGGGCATCTCCTAGGGGTGCAGTAACCCTATGTCCTGTTTTTCTTTTGGCACAGGCTTCACATTTTCCAATGAATTCGGAAACATCACTCCGGAGAGTTTTCCACCAATATTTCCGACTAATAAAATCTACAGTTCTACTCACGCCTTGATGCGCGGTGAACAGAAGTTCATGATAACACGCCAGCACTGTCGGAACAAGTGCGGCCGGAATAACAACACGGGGGGGGGGGGGTGTCTTTGGTGCTTGATAATACAGTATTCCGTCCTCATCAGACCAGAAATCTTCATACTGCTTATACTTTTCACACAATTCATCTACTTCCTGTTTATCCCGTATATTCTCTTTTGAAAGAACCATTTCTTCTTTTATCACATTAACATTTCTAGATAGAGCATCGGCATGACGCATCTGGGTGCCTGGGCGATGTTCTACTACAAAATCATACTCTGATAGCTTTATAGCCCACTGAGTGAGTCTCGAACTAGGGTCTTGCAAATTTAGTAGCCACTTTAAAGCCCTATGGTCAGTCTGTACGGTAAACCTACGACCATATAAGTAACACCGAAATTGCTTAGTTGCAAATATAAACGCCAGTAATTCTAGTTCGGTAACACTATATTTAGACTCAGCCGAGTTCAACTGTCAACTACAATATGCAATAGGCCTTTCTTCGCCATTACGCAGTTGTGATAACACTGCTCCAATAGCTTTAGTAGAGGCGTCACATGCAACAATAAAAGACTGTGAAATGTCTGGGTAGATTAATAAGGGTTCAGTACTCAAAATTCTTTTAAGCTCGTCAAAAGCTTGCTGACACTCGTGTGTCCACACGAAAGGCACATCCTTTTTAGTCAAAGTTGTTAGCGGTTTTGCTAACCCAGCAAAATTTGGAACATGTCCCCTGTAATACCCGGCTAGGCCAACAAAGGCTCGGATATCCCTTACTGTCTTCGGCAAAGGATACTCTTCAATGGCTCTAACCTTCTTAGGGTCAGGCCGAATACCAAGGGGTGTACAAATATGTCCTAGGTATTCAACAGTATCCGTTGCAAAAACGCATTTTTCCGGTTGAATTTTGAAATTTGCCTGTTCTAGTCGTTCAAAAATAGTTTGTAACTTCTGAGCATGTTCTTCCATTGTAGCGGAAAAGCATATTATGTCGTCTAGGTAGACCAAACAGTCTATCCCCTTTAATCCCATCAAAACTACATCAATGCATCTTTGATATGTAGCTGGGGCGTTATTTAATCCAAACGGCATTTTAATAAACTGAAAATGACCCCTGTGACAAGAAAATACAGTTTTCTCTCTATGGTCAGGTTTTATGGCTATTTGAAAATATCCTGACGCCATATCCAACACTGAAAAAATTTTACTCCGGCCTAAAGAGTCTAACATATCCACAATATTCGGAATCGGATACGCATCCGGTTTAGTTACAGCATTTAGAGCTCTGTAATCAATGCAAAATCGGTATTTAACACTACTGTCCCGCGACTTCTTTTGCACTAGAACAATACTACTACTCCAGGGTGACTTACTTGGTTCTATAATTTCTTTCTGTAGCATGTCGTCAATATGTTCGTCCACAACCGATTTCAATGCATGAGGAATTCGGTAGGGACTCCGCTTAATGGGCTTTGCATCCCCTGTCTCAATGCTATGTTCTACCTGGCTGGTACATCCCAACTGAGTACTTCCTAAGCCATAAAATAAATGTTTGTATTTCCGCAAAACAGGCTCTAAGGTCCTACGTTCCGCGGTTTTCAAATGGGCTAACTTCTCATGTAAATATTCCTCAAATTTCTGTGGCTCCACTTTTGGTTCTTTCAACACATGGTTTATCTCAACATCTCTTTGTACTACATCTCCGTTGCCTATGGGTGAGGCTTCCCCAATATATGTTTGCTTCTGCAATTCAACTTCTTCTAGTGACAGGTTTACTACTTGGATCGGCACATATCCTAAAATCTGGGTTCCTTTTTGAACTTGCTTCTCTTTGTTTACGACATTATCTTTTTGACGTTTTGCACTAAACTGCCCTTTATCACCTTTAGCCATTTTATCATCTTTTGTGTCTACTTGATTACCGGGATTCTCAACGGGACGAGAACTTTCCTCCGCCTGTAGGTCATTCCCTTGACTAGTGGAAGCACATGGCAAACCACCCTCTGGCACTTGTGGCAGGCATTCACCCGAACCTACTTCACCATTACTGCTGGAGACGTCAGCAGCAACATTTACACCACCGTCGCTTCCGGCGACAAATTCATTTAAGGGAGAGAACACTGATTCCACCAATGAAGACTTTTTATTGACCACATACGGACAAACCGCTGGCACTTTCAAAGAGCTCATATTACCTTGAAGCGTAGCTACTACCCGCGCCATATACACCCCTGACAGACCACCGGGCTGCACCAGTATTTCTTGATTCCGAGGAACTTTTACTACCATTGAGTCATTACGTCTAATGACACAACACCGGGCTATTCTCACAGAAAGTAGGGGTACTGTCACAGTCTCCGCGAGCTCTACGGTACCTTCCCAATCCCCTACAAAACCAACTCCCTTCTCCTCCTGATCAGGGCTCAGCGGTTTAGTCTGCTCAGCGTTGATCAGGCGCCGAACGTCTGAAACCTCCGACTCCCGACCCCTCAAAGGAAAAGAGTAGCGGTCTATGCAGAGTGACTGGGTGGTTAGACTGATTTCAGCTCCCACCCGCTGCAGGAAATCCATGCCAAGAATGCCAGAGCTACAGCGTCTCAAAGGGCTTATTACGAATATATGCTTAAACGACATCCAACCGTTTCCGTTCCTTAAAACAAATTCTACTTCTTGTTCGCCTAATATTTATAACTGTGTGCCTGTTACACCCCTAGCCTGTACGTCACATGGTTGCACATACGCTTTATTTACTGCAGGCTGAATAAGCGAAGCCATGGCGCCGGTATCCACCATAAACTCGCAATCCTCTCCCTCTATTTCTAGTGTCTGTACGGGCTCTGTCACAAGACCCTTAATAACCGACAGCGTTGTGCAACCCCCTTTCGTGTACGGCTTTAGTTCGGGTAGGACGACGGGGTCGTTTTCGTCCTCCTTATCCCGTTTAAATTTCCTCTTTGCCCTCGTGGACAATTCCTACGAAAATGTCCCTGCCGCCCGCAATTAAAACAATTTGTACCTTGTGGCCCTCGTGGCGCGTACCGATCGTCATCGGCCTTCGGTCCTGAATTCGAGCCCCCTCCTGCGGCCCGCACGTCCTCGGGTTGCGCAGGAGTCCGATGTTCAGTCCGGCGAGAGTAAGCCCCGTCTACTCTCCTCGAGTATTGTACCTGTCCCGCCCTAAATTGGAACCCGGCACCTCGAGCTGCCGCTTCATTGGAATTTTCCCACCGGGGTTTCCTGTATCTATCATATCTTGGATTTCCACGGGTGCCTCCTACCGTGAATACTGTTGCATTATTTCCCCGCTCTTCTCGTGCTGAAGATCGTTCCTCTCTTTCAGCAGTAGTCGCTACTATGGCCATATTCAACGCTTTATCTATAGTTCCCGGCATTTGTAGCCTAACCTGTTTCCCCGGGGCTCCGATCAGTCCATTTATAAATGCAGCTAGCAATCTCCTATCCACCTCTTGATTAATTACCGCCTGTTCCACAGGATTCTCACTACTACGGACCGTCCGTAGACACAATTTCCGGAGGCGGTCCAAAAATACTTCGGGGCTTTCACCTTTCTCCTGGGAAGCGTTCTGTACCCTAGCATAGTGGTACTGGTCAGTGTGCTTATCTGTAAATCTGTTCACAAACGCGGTTCGGAATTCCGCAAAAGTCACATCATCCGCTTTTAACTCTGGTTGAGCCGAATAAAATGCTCGAGCCGGACCCTTCAATTTCAACTTAACTAAATGGACCTTATCCTTAGAGCTCAGCCGTCCCATTTCGGCTGCTTCATTTATGGATTCGAAAAATTCAGTCACCGAAATGCTGTTGCTATTCCCTCTCCATGGTTCCACTAGGTTGGCTACCCACATATCTTTAGTAGTTGTAGCCATTGTTACCTAATATTTCTTTTATTTTATATTCCAGCCAGGCCCTGTCTATACAGGCTGTCTGTTCGGTATGCAAACAACAAAGTACCCTTCTTCACGAAGTGGTCTCCGCCCCTTCTGAGGAAAATATCCTACAATTATTATTTCCGTCTGCCCTGCTAGTTCCTCGATCTTGCCACTGTGGCGATCCTAATAGCCGACTGACGATCTGCAGTTTCACAATAGGGGACCCTACTAGGGAGGTCCAAATAAACCGCCCTGAATGAAGTACGTATACATATTTTCCAAATCACTTTTTCTCAGCACTCTCCCAGAGCGCGATGTACAAACTCGAAAAGTATCATGCGCCCGTCTTCAAAAAAGATTGAACGCTTGTAATTTTCTCCTATTTCAAGGGAGAATTTCACTTGACACCTACAATGAAACTCTACCCCGATTTCTTCCCTCAAGTATGTATGAAAACAAACTTGGTTAATAGTCCTATTGTCGTATCCGGTAATCGTACCGAATACACATTTACACAGTCCCTCTAAACTTCCCCACCTTACCTGATTTAAAATAGCATACCATACAGCTGACTGAATGGTATGTCGGCAATACAATTTTGAAAAGAACCTTTACGAACTTCAGGGTTCCAGGACAAATGGAAAGTCAACCCTGTGTGTGCATGTACCGTCAATCCAAGCCCGTGCCCCGTAATCGAACGAGAAATTACCTTCTGAACAATGGATGTAAATTTCTTCCTTCTTTGCACTTTCATTAAATACGACCAGTTAGTAATTGCAATAAAGTAATAATCCTCCAATAAATTACATACAATATCACAAGAGCACACAAAATAGAAAGCAAAAGCAATATCATAACAACTGTCATTACCATGCTAAATGTACTGTATCCATTCACGAGTTCATATATGACACCCGCATATCCATTACTTGCCGCTGTGTACACCCGGATAAGGGTAGAAAATCAGTTCGTTCTACTTCAAGAACATCAAAATCACAGTTTGGAGGAATATAACGCTTAATAAGTCGCGTCTCCACCTCAAACACAACCGCCAAACCTTCTGAGAATTCGTATGTATACAATTGATGATTTGGGACTTTCAATCCTCTCGGCTTTCCTACAAAAGCAATTTCTAACCGAGATTCAACAGTCAAATTACTAAACTTGTGGTTATGTGGGTCTATATACTTAGTATCAATTTGGGTATGTGTTTGGAAAAATTTATCAACTATTTCTCGTGCATAGTGCGTCGATCCTTCTAACGCAGCTGGGTGTGATACATGTAACACGTGAATTAATAACACTGTAAAATTTCTAACAGTAGCTTGTCTTCCAAAACAGCAAGGTGCCATATACCCTCCTAAAACGCAGTGGAAAAAGTACACCAATCTCCCCAAAAGAGTGGGTTCACGTTCCTTCAGGAACAATCGCGAAGCTGCCCCCAATTTGTTATGGACGGAGGGGGAGGATCTCTAACAGCAATCAGGGAGGTGCTTCAGGGAAAAGAGGAATACCAAATAGCCTATTAACAACATAATTATATTCTGCAAATAAATAAAATAGTTAAACAAATAAACAAGAAAAATAAAATCAATAAGTAAATTCTTTTCAGTAATCTTTCTAATACTCCTAACCAATCTACCAGTCGGTTACTAATAGTCTGCTCGCCTTGGCTGCTTTCCCATGATGTGAAATGTATGTGTAGTTTCATGTATAGGTGTAAATATCTTCAATATTACTGTTCCTTCAGTCTTTAATAGTGCATTTGATATTCCTCTCACATCAATCCCTTTGTTAGGCTCATAATTAAATCCTGGGTTTAAGCACCCTTAACTATCGAAATTTCTGCTCCTGTGTCTATTAGGAATTTCAATTTCTCTGATTTACTAAAATCAACTCCTCCTGTTACTGTATATAATCTTGACTTAGAATATTTCTCACATTCATTGATTGCGAACTGTGGACAACCATTTACCTGTTCCGGCGGGCAGTTGTAGGGTTGCTCGACAACTCCCTTCCGTCGTTTCCCGACCTAATCCAGCCCTTGCCCTGGGCTCTGCCTGAATTATCAGTGTCTCTACCGTCACCGCTTCTATACTTAGTGTCTCTACCGACACCGCTTCCATATTGAGTGTCTCTACCGACACTACCTTTATATGTCGGTTTCCGCCGACAATCCTTCGCGATGTTACCCTCACGACCGCAGTTAAAACAACTTAAAACCGCCTTTATGTTGGCGACCGGGAATTTATCTAGGCTCGAGCATCTGCTGGCCGTATGGCCTAACTTATTACACCTGTTATACCTTAAGGGGGCCCATTGGCTGCAGAGGGAGATCTTTCTTTCACTGAGAGAATAGCGCTTTCTTCTTCCAGCGAGATTTCAATTGCTTGAGACAGGAGGATCGACTCTCCTCTACTCCGAACAATAGCCTGAATACGTTCGTTGTACAATCCCTGTATGAAGCAGGCTTTACCCAGATGGTTAATTAAGCCTATTGATCCTAAAATTTAATCAGGTTTACAAACCTGTCTAGCAGCTTCCCTCAGGTCTGTCTGTAACTAGTCTATTTTGTTTCCCCATGAAGCTATATTCTCATTTTTGCCCTGTCTGGCACTAAACATTTTACAGACATAGTAATCTAACGTACGCCTAGTTACGTAGTTTTCTTCAAGTATCGCTTTTACCAATTCCCAACTGTGTGTCAGGTCTCTGACCATTAGCCTGGATCCGGCATCTCCAGTTATTTTAGCTTTCACAAATTTTAAGAGAATATCATGTTTGTTTGGGCCAACTAGTTCAAATACTACATCCACATTTTCAGTAACTTCTCTTAACTTTCTTTTATCACCGTCAAAGGGGTGGGCAATCAATTCCATGGCCTCTCCTATACTACAGTAATGTGTAGTATTATCAGACATGTCGCTACTATTGTCTGCTTCCAAGTTACTTTACAATTTAACCACACTGTATTTAGTTAGTCCCAATCCAGCTACCTTGGTACACTTGGTTTGGTCCTATTTGAACTCAGCCCTTGCCCTACAGTTAACTCGTAGGTGTTTGGGCGGTGTCGTCGTCCCAGGGGGAAAACCTTTCAGATGTCAAACCAAACCCGGTTGTGGATCAGAATTTACTGATACCCAACCTTGAGCGTACTTTATTGTATTTAATATTATCTGGTCTAGTTGAAATCAAACCTCAGCCCTTGTCCTACAGTTAACTCGTAGGTATTTGGGCGATGTCGTCTTCCCGGAGGAAAACCTTTCTGATTTGCAAACTAGACCTGGTTATGTATCAGGACTCAGCCCACAGTCCTCAGTTTTCTCGAGGCATTCAGGCGATGTCGCCGTCCGAAAGGAAAACCTTCCTGATACTTAACCTCACCTTAAAAACTAGTGTTCAAAACCTTAGACGGAATCAGGGCTCTTCCTTATCCCACAATTAACTCGTGGTATTTTGAACGATGTCGTCCCGAAGAAAAACGTCCCTGATTCTCCAAGCTATGTCTTGAACTGAACTAATTTAAAAACAAATGTTTAATTAGCTGACTTTCCAAGGAATTTAATTCTGAGTGCAACTTACCAGTGATATCTTCGGGGCTGTGGTAGAACACAGGGGGCGTCACACGAAGTTCCGGCGTGATGTAGAAAATTGTAGTAGTTGTGCGGTTCGTATGTGATGTGATGCAAGACCCTGTTGACTCAGCTGCTCAGGAATCTGGTCCGGAAATCTGGAACTTTGAACGGCCAGTGGAGTCTTCTTCTTCTTCTTCTTCTTCTTCTTCTTCTTCTTCTTCTTCTTCTTCTTCTTCTTCTTCTTCTTCCTCTTCTTCTTAGTAAGGCTCTTCGGTGGCCTCTAAAATATTCTTTTCTCGACGATTAGATGATTGTGGATGATGTTGTCTTGTAGTCAAGCACTCTTCGATCAGGGATCGAGTTAACCGAAGCAGAGTATCGTACAGCGGGCAACGCAGATGTGATGCAGTGCAGGACAGTCCCTTCACACCGCAGCAGTCACTAGGCAACCTTCTAGCTGTGCCGATGATGAATCTCGAGACGTAGAATATGCCGTGTCCAAACCTCTTCAGTAGCCTGTGTCCAAACCCCACATTTGACACCAGAAATGGGACGGCGTGTTGTATCCCAGGGAGCTGGAGGTAGGATCGTATCGTAGACCGAACGGAGATCTTGTAGATGGATCCTTTAGGACACTTAAGAAATAATTTTCAAGACTAATGGTTGAGATTAACACAAAAATATATTGTTAGAGCAGATGGCTTTTGAATAGTACAAGATGAAATCTGACCGGTGAATCCCGTGGTAATACAGCTACATTACCTTATATAGGGGGCAAGAAGGTGTCGTGTGAAAAATCACAAGGCAGTCTTGTGTGTGGCTAAGCAAAGCCATTGGTTAAAAATCTAATTATTAACTGAGTCTTACACTTGGACCCATGCGTCATACTGACGTCATATGTTTGTGTTTTAGCCCTTTGAACAGTCAAAGTACTGTAATGCCCTGAATCGGAGGGGACTAGGTTTTACTAGAGGCACCCTGTCGGACAAGTAGCGTGAGGGGTTCGTAACGTGATACTCTGTTAAGGGTATATCTGCCACCAGCCAGTAGATACTGACAGTGCGCTATACGGGTGTAGTACAGACAAATAACGAGCAAACACTCTGGACTGTAGACAGTCTATATATTGTAAAATAGTGAAGTGATGTTATAGTACAAAATGAAGGGAATATTAGATAACAAAACCAGAAAGATAAAATGATTACCTTGCTCTGATATGAACCCGAATAATTACGAATTTAGAATTTAGTTCAGTTCGTCCGAATTATGTCACGAAAGTGTTCCACTCGAATTAATTTGGAATATAAAAATTAATCCAGTCAATTCGGCTTACCTTGTAATATGATGAAGCGATGCCACATCGTTATCAATGTTATACTTTGTTTAACAATTATTATTCTCAACGTCGCGTAGATACGTCTGGACCGTCGAACAGCTACTCCTTCGAGTGAATCCCGTGCCAGCAAAAAGCGGGGGTTTATATCAGAGCGAATTGATGCATAAACATAATTTCCAGTCGAGACAGACTGATCGCGTCATAGCTGGGGTTAAGCGCTTCTAAAGAATGGGGAACTGACAAAAAGGCGCTTAGTTGCAACTATGAGCGATCGTCTGTGTCGCAATGAGGAAATGTACGAAACCTAGCTGCAACTGTTTTAACGTACAAATTCAGTAGAAACCCAAAATTAATAAAAAACAATATAACGTACCATAATTTACATTTTACTTCATTACAATCGCCCTTGAGAAAACGAGAGTTGCGATTGTAAAGTTACAAGCGTCAAATCTCAACAATGAAAGAAAATATACCCTGTAATGAAGGTACAAATGAAACAAAACAGAATACAATGTAAGCCCTATAAGTAAAACAATTAAGTGCGCCTCGATGGTTGAGTGCACGTAACAGGCGTAATAGTCGCGCAGCATTGCGTACTGGGTCAGTAGTACAAAGTCTATTCAGTGTTCCGGATATGGGTTTTGCTACGTTTGCTATAATCGCAGACGCATTCTCATTCTGATATGCGTTTAGCACGGCTGTTTCAGCTCGCGTGCTGTACTGAGTAAGTTGAGAACACAACGTTCTGTTCTGTGTTTCTTGGGTGTGGTTCGGGAGTACAATGCTGTGGAGAGGAAGTAGCACTTTCATTGTCTGGTGTTTTAGTGGCGGCACACCGCAGTTTTCCACAGTGTGATCGTAATAGCAAATATCCTACTCCTAATAACACAATAATGAAAGACAAGATAAGAGCAATTGTGTGCCAACGCACTTCCATTTGTGAACCTTGAGAACTTTGATGCACGTGTATCAATGAATCAATGTCTATTGTGTGTCGAGACGTAGCGAGACGAGAATTTAGGTTGTCCAGTCTTTGCAGTGTCGGGATGGTCATCTCTTGTAGCAGTTGGGACTCGTGTGGCGAGATTATTGGAACTTTGTCAGGCGTGAAGATATGTGGAGTGTCACGCTCTGTCTGCATTGTTCCTCGTAGCGTGGGATATATACGCCAATCCTCTGTGGACACATGGCAGGCTGATGCGTTAATTAGCAGTCCGGCGTCCACTAGTACTTGTGTGCCAGGAGGACTGGCTTCGTTCCCCGGGCAGCGTACAGTCAGTTGCCGTGGCGTCGGGAAGTAATATATCCAGACGTTCCGGTGTTGTATCATCGTTGACTGACGATGGTTGAGGAGTAAATTTCGCTTACACAGGTGTTGACGGTTGGGACTCTGGAAGAATAGACTAGCGGCACAGGTAAGACTTTGTTTATTAAATATTGCTGAATCCAACGGGCATGCAGTGTTGCTACTTGAAACGCATCTACTGTAGTCTCTCTCGGTAAAAGGTATATAGCCGGGTTGACTGACTTGTACGGCCAAATATGGATAATCAACAGCATACTGAACAAATTTGTCTGAAGATATTCTTTCGGGCAAGGTAATTATTTTATATAGCGTGAAGCTGTGATCTGCCGACTTAAGGGGGGTAAGTAAAACGAGTTTAAGACTGTGAGAATTTGCAACAATGGACACCTTCGACAATTTATAATATTGATGAATATCTTCGGTTCTAGTGCCGGCTATCAGTTCGTATCCCTCTGGCAAATGAAGGGTTATATTTCTAAGTATACTCTGAAGTGAAGAGGGGCTAATTAACTTCATTGATAGGTTCCCAGAAATTTCCAGTTGTATGGCATCAAAGATTTCGTCTAGCTGTTGGGTCAATTGCAACAAGGTAAATTCCATTTGTCTAACCGCTGTGTAAATAGTACTCTGTCCCAAAAATGTAAAATTAAGCCAAAGTAGGTCCCGTGTAAATTGCTGATATTTATCATGGGACTGAATTATACTGTCCTTAACAATACTAGAAAGGTTCGCAATGCTTTCGGTGTTAAGTGACGCCGTATCAGCTACTTTCTTTATGTACGTCAACTGGTTAGTTAGGGAGTGCACTATATCTGAATTTCTATTCTGTAAATCATCAAGAACACCGTGCAATTCGTGAACATCAGATACAGTCGTTGTTCCAAAAATAGTCTTTAAAATATTGCCGCCTAAATTAAGTAAACCTCGTCGGGGATCTGGTCGTGGTAAAATCTGATAAAAGTCGTGAAGTTTATCTTCTAGAATTTGTACAAATAATTCAATCTCTTTAAGTTCAGAAGTTGCCGTGAACTCTTTTCTCTGTTGTTCGACTGCAAGAAGGTCAGACTTTACTGTGGATAGTATTTCGTAATACGTACTCAGGTTTACATTTACTGCAACGCGCCATTGATCGTTTGAAAGGACAACATCCCTCTCCTTCATAAATATGACACTGTGATTAAGTGGCTGGACATGTAACTCTGCTAACGCGACAAGTATAAAGCACCCTGTAACACACAAAGTAACACACATATATTACATGTTTTCAGCGTCTTGCGACAGAGTCTTCGCACGCAACCTAGTGAGCGGGGGGTGTGTCCTAGAAGTCTGGAGTTCACGTCTAGAGAGGGGCGTGTTGGGAGGCTGATAACTAGGATCGTTCCGTTCGGAAATTGGAGTATCTGTAGGCTGTTGGGTTAGGTCAGGGGTGTTTGGACTGTGGTCAACTAGTGGTTCGTGTTCGTTTCCAGCTTCCGAGTTTTGTGGGCACGCTAGTGGGTATGGTCCAATTTTAAAATCACCCTGTGAGTTTCCGTTTGCGTCCTGAGGTTTTACTAATCTTCTGGGCGCCTTTCTCTCAGGTTTTTGCCTCGGTTTGGGATTCCATACTTCCGGATTGAAGGACTTCTTAAGACGATTAATGTGCACAACCTGACGTCTGCCTTTTTCATCCACTATTTCATAATTCAGTTCTGAAATTTTCTTGGTAATCTGACAAGGGCCTATCCAAGGTTTTGCGAACTTCCGGGTCAAACCTGGCTTAAGGGCAGGGTTATACAGGTACACCAAATCCTGTACTGCAAATTCCCGCGGTTTGGCTTTCCGATCATAAAGCCGTTTATTGTTCATATGAGACTTCCTGTTTGCTTTCGCTGCTAGTCTGTAGGCTAATCGCAGACTCGATTTCAGGTTTTCCAGACGTTGGTCTTCGTCCGTGTTATCTTTAGGGAGGCGAGCCTT
>Ga0268261_10002349_pt1 | contig 13517 bp, 9 predicted proteins | sample TergutNc150P1_FD_190353 | JGI IMG/M metagenome (GOLD analysis project Ga0268261, IMG submission 190353) | Nasutitermes corniger P1 segment gut microbial community from laboratory colony in Florida, USA - Nc150 P1 (SPAdes) (version 2) | ecosystem: Host-associated > Arthropoda: Insects > Digestive... | reverse complement strand
CTGACACTCAGCAGTAGACATTCTACAATCCGTCTGACACTCAGCAGTAGACATTCTACAATCCGTCTGACACTCAGCAGTAGACATTCTACAATCCGTCTAACACTCATCAGTAGACATTCTACAATCCGTCTGACACTCAGCAGTAGACATTCTACAATCCGTCTGACACTCAGCAGTAGACATTCTACAATCCGTCTGACACTCATCAGTAGACATTCTACAATCCGTCTGACACTCAGCAGTAGACATTCTACAATCCGCCTGACACTCAGCAGTAGACATTCTACAATCCGTCTGACACTCAGCAACAGACATTCTACAATCCGTCTGACGCTCAGCAATAGACATTCTACAATCCGTCTGACACTCAGCAGTAGACATTCTACAATCCGTCTGACACTCAGCACTAGACATTCTACAATCCGTCTGACACTCAGCAGTAGACATTCTACAATCCGCCTGACACTCAGCAGTAGACATTCTACAATCCGTCTAACACTCATCAGTAGACATTCTACAATCCGTCTGACACTCAGCACTAGACATTCTACAATCCGTCTGACACTCAGCAGTAGACATTCTACAATCCGACTGAAACTCAGCAGCAAACACATATCTGCAGCCTTACTGTTTAAAATTCCTTTTATTATTCTGCCGTTAGGCACACTGTCTGATGTAACTGTAACAAGAGGAAGCGACGTGTAGTTGCGGCGAAGAAAACCAATCAATGAATCATATTCTTTTTCACTGTTCAAACAACAGCGGTCAACGAGAAACCCTAATAAAGCGAATAGGAACCTGACCAGCAAGTAAACAAGACCTTGTAAATAAGTACCATAAGGCGTTCAGCGCGTTTGTGAATCAACAGACTTTAAAACAATGCAACGGAGTGATTATTAAGAAACAAACAATAAGACTAACCAAAAAAAATGTAAAACACATGTAAATAATTGAAACGGCATGTAGTACTACCGAGAGTAGTGGAGCATGCTCAATAAATACATTAACAAAAGTGTCCTGTCTTTCCGTCACACCACAATGCACTGCAGTTCCTCACTGTTTACTGCACCCTATGTTGTTCGGTACGTTATGACACTGACAGCTTCAGGCACACCAATATGATGCTTTCAGCTACTTCACTTATCCGAAATTACGAAAGCAGGGGTGTCCTTACTTACTTAGTGCTTTTGTATAACAGTTGGTAACTGTGACCTAAGTGAAAGAACATCGTGGTTAAGAGAATTTCTGTTTAGTGTGAATACTGTAAGATTGTTAACATCTTCAAATGCAGATATCAACGCGAGCTTACAAAATTTGCTGTAATATTCTTTATACCAAGCGTAGGATAGCATTCTATACCCTCTATACCTGTCCTGTGACAGTCCAGTAAACTCCACCATCAGTCATCCCACGCACAGTTACAAAAGTTGCGTTTCGGTATCACGTGACATCAACTGTCTGAATTGTGTCTTCCGTCTAGCAATAAGTTGAACTGCAGTTTGGAATGAATCAGGCTAATGGCTGTATCTGTCAGTGTGTTTGTTTGTTTGTGTAAGATTGACCGTCTTCATGTTTTAAAGCTGTTACCGGTAACTTTCACCTGCTTGCTTAGCACACGGTTAGACACACGTAAGGACCAGTGAGAACACAGTGCTGTGAACAACTCTTTGGAACACCCTACAGTTGTTGTGTTGTATTCAAACACAAAACACTACCAAATATTCGGTATAACGCCAATCCTATATATGCTGTAACCTGAATTGTTCCCAGTAACGTTCGATCAGTTCCTTCTGCATGCATTGTGTCTACAGGATCAACTTGACTAATACATTGTGTCTACAGGATCAACTTGACTAATACAGTGTGTCTACAGGAACAGCTTGAATAATGACCACATAATAAAGTACAAACTCGTATCGCACTTACTTATTCCGTTATTGTAACTTCCAAAAACAGCTGTTGGTGCTTGATTGATGTGGCCATTGGCAAACGACAGTCCTTAGACGCGTCTGAAAATTCTGATAATTTCGCCCGAAATTACACCAAGTGTATATAATGATATATGTTTCTATTTGCCTTAGAGTTTCTAATCACTTTGCAAGCAAACAAAAACCATAAACGACATGTGTATTAACTGGAGGGGTGAGGGGAAGAGAGAGAGAGAGAGAGAGAGAGAGATTTCTTTCCTTTCAAGGTCACAGTCCCTCAGATAGCTAACATTTCTGCACATGTAACACCAACCAGTGTCTCACTCTCCAGTTCACAACAGCTGTGCACATTCGGCTGTCCCGGCCGATACACATAGAGAACACAAGAACAGTCGTATTTGTTTGAACAAAATATAATCCTTAACAACCAAGAACAACAAATTTCTTAAAAAAAGTTTTTTCTCCCTTCAAATTTGTGTGAAGTGTTTACCGGGTCGTTTTGTTCTTAAGTAACCTAACCTGCTCCTTATTTCCGTTGTGGAGAAAAAACAATGAATATCCAAATTATAAATAAAGGTTTATAAATTTTTTCACAATTCTCTGTCGCCTACACCCTGATTTATCCTCTCAAAAAGTATTGCAAACCGTACATGATACAACTGATATATATTTTTTTCGGCTATCGGAAGCAGCGCACCTGAACCACAATCAGATGTTACCGTAAAACCACAATTAGACGTTAACGTAACTGACTTACGAGAACTTGGACTTACTGGTGTGGTAAAGGGTAGAGCCTTTAAATTCGTTGATCCTGCAATAAGAGGATTGTTTGGATAATCTGGATTACCTCTAGTGAACGGATTGCTTGACTCGCTTCCAATAGTTGGTAAAATTTCCACTCCTACCGAAACTACAGACATGTGTCCCCCTTATGTCTGTCGCACCATATCTATCAACACCTGCACAAATCCAGCAGAGTGCCGGTCTTGCTAGCCTTCAGCATCACAGCAGAGCAGCGGTCAGCAGTCAGCAGTGAACTGATGGACACAACACGTCAATAAATATGTTCAACTGTCTTCAAGTGCCAGTGGAAGGTGTCACACTGACCGAGCACTGTGCTTGATTTGAGCGGGGTTAAACTGTTGGGTTGTGGGTTGGTCTAAATACATTGTTTAAATTGCACTGTAACTGTCCGATATAAAATTTTCACAAAATTTAAGAATTCTCACGCACACTCTGCTGAATAAATTACGATGCACTGCAAATTATAAAGTTTGTTACTTATTAAACATCGCCATACCAGCCACATGTGTCACATCTCATCATATCTGACAATCCTGTTCCCTTCCCCTCTACACCACCCCCTCCCTCTGTATCTCACTGTCAATTTCAACAAACAACAAACCACTCACAAAACTCTCAATTCTGATGTCCTTCACACTGACAGACACAAAGGCTGTGCTGCACTGCAGATAATGCAGCAGCCAGACTTTAACCAACTCCGATGTTTTGGAAATTTTTGGATTCAAAATGTGGCATTGTATAAGCGGGTAAAATAGAATACAGTTCAGTTGTGACGGGAAGTAGGGGAGAGGAGGCACAACTCCACTGATTGTTATACTAGCCTATATACGAAGTTGAGCGGTCAGATTCAGGCTGCGGCCAGTTTACCGCCGACATACTTCAGGTAGCATGATGTGTGAGTTCCAGTTCTAGTCTGCATTATCTGCACAAGACGCTATTCCCTTGCCACTGACGGTATTTGAACCACCAACCCCATTACACAATCCAGTCACTCTACTGACATTAATCAACAAGTACCAAACAGTTCTAATCTCACAGCCTCTCCACATTCATCTTTCAGTTCAATTCTACTGCGTAATCTGACAGTACGTAATCCCAGTAATTGATACAATGTCGCACAATTACCGCAAAGCCATACAATCTCCAGAATGCTATTCTCCTAACCAAACATCCCTATACAAAGGACGCACTGCTACGTCACTGCAAGCTGAATGCTGCACGTCATAATGCGTCAAAAAACGTCACGGCAGTGAAATTTGGGCGGCGTAAGCGTCATTCAGGGCCGTTCCATTTGATATAAGCAGCAGCAGAATTGTGACGTTTGTAGATCGTGTCAAATGATTGGAAATGAATTTGGTAGTGCATGTAGCATGTGGGTCTTTTGGTGGGGAAACTTAAAGGAAAGAACATTTGGAAGGCCTAGTCGTAAATGGAAGTATAATTTAAAATTTTATTTTAAGGAAATATGATGTGAAGTATTGGACTGGATTAATATGGTTTAGAATAAGGACAAATATCGGTCCGAATTGTGAACAAGGTACCGTCGAATCTCCTTAAAGGTTTTTCTCGTTATTCGCTGACCCTCTAGATATATTCCGGTACAAAAACTCGAAATGTATCATCACAGTACACTTGTGCACAATTTTCGGTATTCAGTGTTTATTAATGAACACTAAAACTATAAAAAATGCGGCTGGATTCACGGACAATTATATGAGACACGAATAAATAAAAACACCGCCCCGAATTTCGTGAAATTCAGTTTGATAATTACTTGTTATCGATATTTTCCCGACCTTTCTTTACTGTGTAGGGCAAACGTTGTTACGACCTCGTGGTCGGCCATTCGAACTTCTTTTCTTTGTTAGAAATATTGGCCTGGCATATTTGTATCAAGTGTAATCGACCAAATTCCAGTGAATGTCGGTGACAGCTGTCCTGTGAAGGCAGAGCGGGACAGTCAGCTGACTGACGAAAGTAAGAGAATCTGAGTCGGCAGCTTTCTGTACTGAGTTTCAGGAAGTTTCCAGCAGATGGCAGACGTACTCTTATATTTAGATCTGCGTTAAACAAGGTGATGTCTTCCAATTAAGCTTCGAGTTTCCTAAGGAACAACAGACCGAAAACAGAGAGTTCAAACGTTCAAAAGTTCAACAATTCAGACGTTCAGAAATTCAAAACTTTAACCGTCTATAACCGTGTTCGGACGGTAACAATATAAGGCACATGATTCAGAATTATGTGGCGCTGAGTAACAACAAAATCGGAAGGTGTACCAGAAGGCACGACAAGTGCTGTAGACATTGCACGTGACCATCACAGTAATGACAACAATAATACTGAAGAACAAACCTACGGACTGTTCTGCAGTTCGTTTACGTTTACACAAACCAGACCGTGTATTTATCGGACGGAATGCTTCGTCAGGTTGCAGTGTGTTATGTTATATGCAATACTGTATGGTTAACTATTTCTTCATCCTCAGCTTGAAATTTAAACTTTAAGATATTGTATCTTGGCAGAGTGCGTACCGCAGAGAGAACAGTGTTCCTCAACCGGTACCACAAATGCAGCCACCACGTGCTGCTTTCTGCTATTAAAATTATTAAAGGTATTTAACAGCCATTATTGATGACTGTAGAATGTTAATGGTTATTAATGATTAATATCGACTGATTTCAAACAGAATGTGACCTACACCCTCATTTAAACAAACTCCTACACAAAGCACACGGAACAAGAAAGTGACACAGAGACATTTACTGCACACGTGAACAACAGCAGATAAATAAAAAATGTGAGGTCAGTCAAGTGTTATTTAGACACCACATGGCAATACATTATAGCGATTAGTTGTTGCGTGTCTGGGAGAGAAAAAGAACTAAAGTAAGTAAAGACCCTGTTCCTCCTACACCTGTACGTTCCCATATCTTTATTTACAACAGTCGGTATGCTATTGAATGTTACGCTGCCCACGTCACGTCTCAACGACGTATATACCAATTTTTTGTACAACTTTTAAGTCTACAAAATAAACGTGTTTCCACCTTCACTTTACCGTCAGAACATGGCCGTTACAGCAATTATTGATATTTATCTACTTCATTACAAGAATTCGTTTCGCTAACAACACAAATGCACAATATCGTTCTTGAATTTGCTGCCTGTTTGGGGGAGGCGGCAGTTAGCATTTTGCAATAGGAATACAGGAAATAGAAATGCAGGAAATACAATTCAAAATTCCTAACTCAAAATACTAAGACCTTGCAGTCTGCAGCACTGCACATGTCTTGTGACACTGAATATCAGCTGTCACAACAGAAAGGTTGAACCCGGTGTTACAATCAGACACAAAAAGACAATTCCGAACACAAGAATGAGAGACGCTTGGCGTCCTCAGAGCTGGATATTACGACGAACAGTAATGCTATCCCAGGTGACTGGAAAAAAGCTGTTGTAGTTCTCCTTTACAAAGGGGGAGATCGATCGGTAGTTGGAAACTACAGACCGGTCAGCTGAACATCGGGAGTTTGCAAACAATTGGAGCACGTTCTAGCAGGGTACCTAAGACAAGTCTGGGAAATGGGTGGGTGGTTATTTAAGGGTCAGTATGTTTTCAGACTAGGGTATTCATGCGAAAGTCAAGTAGGTACGGTATATCAGGATATCGCGGATTCGCTGGACGAATGATATAGGACACGCGCGAGAAAAATACATTTTTCAAAGGCATTCGATTTGGTTCCACATGATAGGCTTCTTATGCAAATCGCGGTAATCGAGGATTTGAGGGTAGTTGGATGGGTAATAGAACTTCTTTTAGGACGTTCGCAGAGAGATAGATTGGACACGCATCTATCGGAGGAAGTCAGAGTAAACTCAGGTTTAATAGGTCCTTGTGTAATAGGTCCTTACGGTTTCTAGTTTATGTTAATGATATTTGGAGAAAAACTGAGCCTAATGTACGGCTGTTAGCAAATGATATATAATACACAGGAAAATAACGGATAGTAGTGACATGGAGAATTTACAGACGGACCTAAACAGATGAGGGGAATGGGCGGTAGAAAATGAAATGAGGATAAACCCAGACAAATGTAAAGCTGTAAGTTTCATAAAAGATAGGGGGAAGGAACTAAGAAGATACTATTTTGGGGAAAAATTAATCCCGGAGGAAAATAGCTTTAAATACTTATAAGGAATAATTATACTCAACGATATAACTGGGCAGATTATGTCAATTACACCATACAAAAAAGCGTGGAAGGCAATTCATTTCATTACGCGTATACTCAAAAAGGGAAATAATAATACGAAACACTTAACTTGTACAGCACTAGTGAGATCGATACTTGAATATGGAGCAATGTGTTGGGACCATACAGAGCGGTGTGTTGGGACCATACAGAGAGGGTGTGTTGGGACCATACTGAGCGGTGTGATGGGACCATACAGAGCGGTGTGTTGGGACCATACAGAGCGGTGTGTTGGGACCATACAGAGAGGGTGTGTTGGGACCATACTGAGCGGTGTGTTGGGACCATACAGAGCGGTGTGTTGGGACCATACAGAGCAGTGTGTTGGGACCATACAGAGCGGTGTGTTGGGACCATACAGAGCGGTGTGTTGGAACCATACAGAGGGGTGTGTTGGGACCAAACAGAGCGGTGTGTTGGGACCATACAGAGCGTTGTGTTGGGACCATACAGAGCGGTGCGTTGGGACCATACAGAGAGGGTGTGTTGGGATCATACAGAGCGCTGTTTGGGACCATACATAGCGCTGTGTTGGGACAATACAGAGCGGTGTGTTGGGACAATACAGAGCGGTGTGTTGGGACCATACAGAGCGATATGTTGGGACCATAGAGAGAGGGTGTGTTGCGACCATACAGAGCGGTGTGTTGGGACCATACAGAGCGGTGTGTTGGGACCATACAGAGCGCTGAGTTGGGACCATACAGAGCGGTGTGTTGGGACCATACAGAGCGCTGTGTTGGGACAATAGAGACCGATGTGTTGGTACCATACAGAACGGTGTGTTGGGACCTAACAGAGCGGTGTGTTGGGACCATACAGAGCGCTGTGTTGGGACCATAAAGAGTGGTGTGTTGGAACCAAAGAGAGCGGTGTGTTGGGACCATACAGAGCCGTGTGTTGGGATCATACAGAGCGGTTTGTTGGGACCATACAGAGCGGTGTGTTGGGACCATAATGAGCGGTGTGTTGGGACCATACACAGAGGGTGTGTTGGGACCATACACAGCGCTGTGTTGGGACCATACAGAGCGGTGTGTTGGGACCATACAGAGCGGCGTGTTGGGACCATACACAGCGGCGTGTTGGGACAATACAGAGAGGGTGTGTTGGGACCATACAGAGCGCTGAGTTGGGACCATACAGAGCGGTGTGTTGGGACCATACAGAGAGGGTGTGTTGGGACCATACTGAGCGGTGTGTTGGGACCATACAGAGCGGTGTTTTGGGATCATACAGAGCGAGATGTTGGAACCATACAGAACGATGTGTTGGGACCATACAGAGCGCTGTGTTGGGACCATACCGAGCGGTGTGTTGGGACCATACAGAGAGGTGTGTTGGGACCATACAGAGCGCTTAGTTGGAGCCATACAGAGCGCTGTGTTGGGACCATACAGAGCGCTGTTTTTGGGACCATACAGAGCGGCGTGTTGGGACCATACAGAGGGGCGTGTTGGGACCATACAGAGCGGTAAGTTGGGACCATACTGAGCGCTGTGTTGGGGCCATACAGAGCGCTGTGTTGGGACCATACAGAGAACTGTGTTGGGACCATACAGAGCGCTGTGTTGGGACCATACAGGGAAATGTGTTGGGACCATACAGAGCGCTGTGTTGGGACCATACAGAGCGGTGTGTTGGGACCATACAGAGCGCTGTGTTGGGACCATACAGGGAGGGTGTGTTGGGACCATACAGAGGGGCGTGTTGGGTACAGAGCGGTGAGTTGGGACCATACAGAGAGGTGTGTTGGGGCCATACAGAGCGCTGTGTTGGGACCATACAGAGCGCTGTGTTGGGATCATACAGAGCGCTGTGTTGGGACCATACAGAGGGCTGCGTTGAGACCATACAGAGCGGCGTGTTGGGACCATACAGAGCGGCGTGTTGGGACCATACAGAGAGGGTGTGTTGGGACCATACAGAGCGGTGTGTTGGGATCATACAGAGCGCTGTGTTGGGACCATACAGAGCGCTGTGTTTGTACCATACAGAGCGGTTTGTTGGGACCATACAGAGCGGTGTGTTGGGACCATACAGAGCGGTGTGTTGGGATCATACAGAGCGCTGTGTTGGGACCATACAGAGCGCTGTGTTGGGACCATACAGAGCGGTTTGTTGGGACCATACAGAGCGGTGTGTTGGGACCATACAGAGCGCTGTGTTGGGACCATACAGAGCGGTTTGTTGGGACCATACTGAGCGGTGTGTTGGGACCATACAGAGCGCTGTGTTGGGACCATACAGAGCGGTGTGTTGGGACCATACAGAGCGCTGTGTTGGGACCATACAGAGAGGGTGTGTTGGGATCATACAGAGCGCTGTGTTGGGACCATACAGAGCGGTGTGTTGGGACCATAGAGAGCGGTGTTTTGGGACCATACAGAGCGGTGTGTTGGGATCATACAGAGCGCTGTGTTGGAAACATACAGAGCGGCGTGTTGGGACCATTCAGAGAGGGTGTGCTGGGACCATATAGAGCGGCGTGTTGGGACCATAGAGAGCGGCGTGTTGGGACCATACAGAGCGGCGAGTTGGGACCATACATAGCGGCGTGTTGGGACCATACAGAGTGGTGTGTTGAGACCATACAAAGCGGGGTGTTGGGACCATACGGAAAGGGTGTGGTGGGACCATACAGAGCGGTGTGTTGGGACCATACAGAGCGATGTGTTGGGACCATACAGAGCGCTGTGTTGGGACCATACAGAGCGCTGTGTTGGGACCATATAGAGCGGTGTGTTGGGACCATAAACAGAGGGTGTGTTGGGACCATAAAGAGCTGGTGAAGTAAGCGCTTTAAATGGGTGCAACCGAGAGCGGCTGAATTTGCGAATAATTTAAATGAGTGGAGTTGAAAATTAACAAATATCACACACACACACACACACACACACACACACATATATATATATGTATATATATATAACATAATAAGGGCACATTTGAAGGGGGGTTTTGCAAAGAAGGATCGGTCCACAATCAGTGCGTTGCCTTAAATTCGACCACGCACTCCGACATGTCATGCACGTCGTGAGGAGCTTTGGATCTTGATTTCACTTTTGGTCAGATCACTTGCAGGTGACTCAATTTATGTACAGTATCTGGTAACGGGAAATTAAAGTTGCATTTTCTTTCGTTCCTTAAATGCACAACAGCAAACTGCAGTATTTTATTGTGTAACTGGTACTTATTGGAGGGAAATATTTGTAGTTCCTAACTTTCACATGTCTTTATATAGTTCAGTATCAAACAGAATTTATCGCTCAGTTCACGGCGAATTTTATGGCAATTTGTGTGTCTGTTCTGTGATTTTAAATAAATACATACACATACACACACACACACACACACACACACACTCGCTGTCACAAATCTCACTCAAAAACATCCGTCAGTTTGTTCTGCAATATACAAACGTAACAATCCAATTGACTGTCTCAGGCTTTCGTCTGCAGTATGGCTTGACTGAACGGAAGTTATAACAGACGGCAGTATTTTGAGCGGTCAGGTGTATCAGAATTTGGAAGAAATTCAAATCAGGTTAGGCATTCGTTGACAGAAGAATGGAATAAGCTGGCTGAAGGGGGAATTCCAAGCTGACAGTAGCATGTTATGTTATACTGAAGGTACAGTCAACTCTACATTCTATTAATTGTAATGTTTATTTGTACAACATTTCAATTTGCAATGAACTAATTGTCTGCAGTAAACGTTATGATTTTTCTATATATCTTGTAATGAACAGCAGGACTGTTAAGGATAAATTAGCCGCCTTGTTCTTGAGACAATTTGCAGTGCAGCTTAATGAATCTGACACAAACCGTCGACACTTTTCATCAAAACTGAAGGTTCGACAGCCTTTGGAATTAGAAATTCTTAATATGTGGATTCGCATTTCGTCGCTACGTTAAAACTCCCGCTACGTTTCGATTTTCAACCGTTCAAAAGTTCAACAAATTAAGCAGTTCAAATCTCTGTCGTTAAACTGTGTTCAAACAGTAACAATATAAGGCACATGATTCAAAATTATGTGGCGCTGAGTAACAACAAAACCGGAAGGTGTATCAGACGGCACGACAAGTGCTGTAGACATTGCATGTGACCATCGCAGTAATGACAACAATCATACTGAAGAACAAACCTACGGACTGTTCTGCAGTTCGTTTACGTTTACACAAACCAGACCGTGTATTTATCGGACGGAATGCTTCGTCAGGTTGCAGTGTTACGTTATATGCAATAATGTAAGAGTAAATATTTCTTCATCCTCAGCTTGAAATGTAACTTTTACAGATATTATTTCTTGGCAAAGAGTGCGTACCGCACAGAGAACAGTGTTCCTCAACTGATACCTCAAATGCAGCCACCACGTACCGTTTTCTGCTGTTAAAATTATTAACGGTATTTAACATCCATTTTTGATCACTGTAGAATGTTAATGGTTATTAATCTTATGTATAAAGCCAATTTTTGTTTGTTTGTTTATTTGTTTGTTTGTTTGTTTGTTTGTTTGTTTGTGTTTGTTTGTATGAAACATATACAAATTCACATTTCTGAACCGATCTGAACCAAACTTTGCACACATCTCCCCCTTGGTCTGGAGGAGGTCGTAGGGTATGTATGGACCCACAATATTTCAAACTTTCCTAACTTTTCGGCCTATTTTGTAGGGAGCGAGTGCCGATTCGTCCGCACAATATGGCTGCCGGCGCGAGAGACCCGCGCTACTGAGTTATGTCCGTGATGCGGCGCGTCATGGTGTGACATAATGGACGTGACGTGCACTGTGGGTAATACACAGAAAACTCGGAGAAGTGAACGGAATGCATGTGTGTGAAAATGGGATCGTGATGAGACGGGAAGGAAGTGAATAATGAATTGCACTTGCAATTACATTGCATTTATACAAATAATAACGTAAAACCAATCTATCTTCTTCCGTACGCTGTCTAGGGACACACATTCTTTCGACTTTTCAGCCTTTCCCGTCGTTCCAGCGAGATGTTTCGCTAACGAGATGGCAACACACTGCAGCCAATCCTGAGAGTCACGTGTGTGTCTGTGTGTGTGTTTGTGGGAAGCCCAAGTGTTTACGTGAAACCTTCTTCGACTTTCTCAACCTGTTTCGCCCTTTCTGGGAACTCTTTCGCAAACGGCATGACAACACTGTGATCCATGCTTCTCACATGGGCAACCATATGTTGCATTCACTTTTCATTACCAACTCATGCACTTATTAATTAAAACACTTTCACAGTTCACATTTAAAACTACACACGTTAAAATGTCTGTGATGCGTACTTAAATTAATTTAAAAACCCCAACATGTTTCGGTCAGTCCTCCGACCATCATCAGCGGTCAGTTCCCGTACCTTGCGCAATTACTACGTGTCAGCCTGCCTGCTTCGTCGCATTCCAGTTTGTGGCGGTATGTTGTGTGTGTGTATACCTGCGCTGTACCTGTCGGTGTGGTGTCTGGATGTGTGGATAAAGAAAGGATAAAGATTATATGTTGCATGCTCGAGAGTCGGAAACCCTACACACATTAACATTCCGGTTCCTGAAAGGAAAATAAAAGAACTTCAGTGACATTTCAAACAGACGGTAACATTCCAATTTCGTCACATGTCTTTGCTTTCCTATTAATTTAGAACAAGACATTGTATTCATTCACGATGGTGCCTTCTTCTTGCACGTGTGTGCTTTTGTGTAAGTCCTGGATCCTTTCGAACCTAACATGGAGCATATTTCACTCAGACACATTTCCACAATTTATTCCGTCCCCCTCTTTTTTTACATAATACACAAATCTGCTATCCGTTTTCGACATTGGTCATCACGGGCAACGCCGGGTACCCATGCTAGTGATTAATATCGATGGATTTCAAACCGAATGTGACCCACGCCCTCATTTAAATCAAATTCCTACACAAAGCACATGGAAAATTAAGTGACTAGAAACAATTACAGCACACGTGAACAAGAGCCGATAAATACAAAATGTGAGATCAGTCATGTGTTATTTAGATACCACATAGCAATAAATTATAGCGATTAGTTGCTGCATATGTGGGAGAGAAAGTAAAGAGCAGTAATTATGGAATCTATTCTTTCTTCACCTGTACATTACCAAATCTTTATCTGCAGCAGTCGGTGTGCAGTTAAATGTTACGCTGCCTACGTCACACCGACGAATATTTGAATAACGAATATTGAAACTTTTAGTCCTACAAAATAAATGCGTTTCAAACTTTACTCTACCGTCAGAACATGGCCGTTACAGCAAATATTGATATTCCTCTACTTCATTACAAGAATTCGTTTCCCTAACAACACATATGTACAATATATTTCTTGAATTTGCTGCCTGTTCGGGGGAGGCGTGTTTTGGCATGGTGAAATAGGAATAAACAAATATAATTGAAAATTCCTAACTCAAAGTGCTAACACCTTCCACACTGCAGCACTGCACATGTCTTGTGACACTGAATATCAGCTCTCAAAACAGAAAGGGTGAACCGGG
>Ga0268261_10002348_pt1 | contig 13520 bp, 10 predicted proteins | sample TergutNc150P1_FD_190353 | JGI IMG/M metagenome (GOLD analysis project Ga0268261, IMG submission 190353) | Nasutitermes corniger P1 segment gut microbial community from laboratory colony in Florida, USA - Nc150 P1 (SPAdes) (version 2) | ecosystem: Host-associated > Arthropoda: Insects >... | reverse complement strand
ATATATATATATATATATATATATATATATATATATATATATATATATACACACTACCTGTTAGTTTGTAAGTGGTATTTTCAGGAGATACCCTTTCCTGAAACCAAATTATTCTGGGACTACTGTGTTATTAATGTGTGTTTGATTAACCTACTCTACACATCCTTTTCAGCTGTTTAAAAAAAAACGGGCCTGTTATTTGCCATAAAGCTTCATCTAAATTTGTGTAGTCTGTTTTAGTATGCAAACTTCTACATGGTCAGGGAATATGTGTGTGCAGTGGGTGATTACACATATGTGGACTAGTGCTTGAATTGGGAACAACCTTAACAAATCAAAATTCTGTTCAGGAAGAAATTAAGAGCAGGTAGATGTTGGGAATGCTTGCCATCATTTGGTGCAGAATCTTTTTTCTTCCAGTTTGCTATCCAAATATATGAAGATTAAGATATTCGGAACTATAATTTTGCCTGTTGTTTTGTATTGGTCGCTCACATTGAGGGAGGAACGCAGGCTGAGGGTGTTTGAGAATAGGGTGTTGAGGAGAATATCTGGCCCTAAGAGGGATGAGGTAACGGGAGTGGAGAAAACTGTACTCATATAATGAGGAGCTTAGTGAACTGTACTGCTCACCCAATACTGTTCAGGTGATAAAATAAAGAAGAATGAGATGGGAGGTGCGTGTAGTGCGTATGGGAGAGAGGAGAGGTGTGTACAGGGTATTGGTGGGGAAACCTGAGGGAGAGAGACCACAGGGAAGACTCAGGCACAGATCGGAGGATAACATTAAGATGGATCTTCAGGAAGTGGGATGTGGGGGTATAGACTGGATCGAGCTGGCAGAGGATAGGGACAGGTGGTGGGCACTTGTCAATGCGGTAATGAATCTTGGGGTTTCATAAAATGCAGGGAATTTCTTGTCTAGCTGAGAACTGGTAAGCTTCTCAAGAAGTACTCTGCTCCATGGAGTAAGTAAGTGTGTGAATTTAGTGATGAAATAATGAAAATCATTTAAGTTTGTTGGTGCATTCACATTGTGCATAATACCTGTAAAAATTACTCCACCTCTCTGTGTGTTTGAAGAAACTGTAAAATGGATATTAATGGATCTCAGTTTCTTGATGCATTCCAGTTTTGGCTAACATGTGGAAATACCACGCACTAAACTTGTGGAGTTTCTGTCTGAGCAAGTAATGTCGGAGCAGAAGATGTATAGAGATACATTTTATTTCCAGAACACTTTTTGTAAGTTGAGGGTTTTTGAGGCAGTTAAACAAGTGTGAGACAATATACCATGATCATTACATTGTGTTACACTCCATACATTGCTTGGTTTTATGTATTTGGTAGAAGTTTGTGCTTATTTACGTAGGTCTTCAATGTTTTCGAATTTTTATGAGGGTTGTTTGAATAAAAAATGTGACTGTTGGTGTGTAAATAGGATTATTTTTTCTGTGGTAATGTGGGATGGTGAATTATTTAGTAATGATGGCCTCTCACCTTGTTGCTAGGATAGCAAGGTTGGTGTAGTGACCAGACCATGGTTTGGACAACAGAGGAAATGTGGTTGAATTCCTGGCAGGGGCAAGAAAATCTTCTGTTCTGTATAGTGTCTAGTTTGGGTTTGGGTTCCACCCAGCCTCCTGGTCAGTGAGTAGTTGGGGCTTTTTCCCTGTGGGTAAAGTGGCAGGAAAGCGAAGCAAACAACTCACCTTTATCTGGTGCTGAAATTTAGAATGAGTTGAGCTGTACCTTGATTGCTGTGTATGCCTTTATGGCATGCATGGTGACAGCTTTACCTCGTACTTTTTACATTAACCTGCAGTCATAATTCATTGCTTGTGTAAAGTGTCTGCATACTACATTCAGTTGCTGTGGCCAAGTTCCAACACCCACCAGTTCACCCTATGTAACTGCAGGGATAGACTGAATTGAATAACATTAATAGACAAGCTCATGAAGCAGAGTCCTTCTTGAGAAGCTTGAGTGTTGCTCAGCTGGTCAAGTAACTACCTTTACTGAACCTGATGGTTTGTGGTTTTCACATGATCGCAGCACTGGACCGTACCTGAAGCAAGCTGAGCTCAACCTTTCAGAGTAATTAATCTTCAATAACACCACTCTGTTTAATACCAGATCATTGGGGCAGCTGCAACATGTGATGCGTCTAACTTAACAAAAAGTTACACTTTTCCGCAGTTACCAGTTTTGCCTCACACATACACAGATTTTATCTCATTTACATGCTAATGCTTACATCTATGAAGTCATTATTTAAATTTAATGAATGTAGTAGTCCATGACTTCAACTCCTTCATGTCTTATATACTCAAGTCAGGTATGCAGATTATTATTTTGGTAACAGTGGTAATTTTGTTTGTGGTTTATGTGACTAATTTTTAAGATCATTCATAATCATGACTGCCAGAGGAGTCTGAAAGATGAACACCTGAAGTTCTTTTCCAGTCTTATATATGTAATAAATTGTAGTTTGAAAGGAAGTATTCTTCTGTTAGTGAAGAAAGTTTTCTGTCCTGCCATCAGGTGCTCTGTACAAATTGGTGCTCTCTTCTCATTAATGCCTGTTGAACTGCTTGTAACCAAGGAATTATATGAGAACCGTGGTCATTCACAAGTCTGTGTGTTGAAGCATTGCTGTCATATTCTGTGATTTTGTAGTGTTGCATGTGGTTAGGGCATTTGTTCCTGACCTTTGGGGCTGCAGATCCACAGGGTTTATTGCAACGGTTCTGTAATTAGTTCTGGCCTGCCTGCTGTCAGCTAATTTATTTTTGCATGTACACTGTCATGCATGTTCCTTTGATTATGTTTTTTTTTTTATCATGGCAGCTTATTGTGTAGAAAGCATTTTAGCTCGGATTTTAGTGAAGTGTAGACTAGTGTACTTAGAAGTGTGGAGAAGGAAATCCTGTATTTATATTCAGCACTTCCAACTTGGATCCAAAATATAGATGTTTAGTAGGTATGAGTTATGTAGAATAAACATGTTCTGCATAAGTGAGATGTCTGATTATCGTTTTTGTGATTGTGTTGAATTCCAATTTATGCTGCTGGCATGTGTTTTGCCACTGTTCTTGTGACAGTAAACTTAATGACTTCTTCAACTGGCCGAGTATGTACATAAACTATTTGTTGTCTGATATATTTCTTGAGTTAAGTGTCATGTAGAGCAATTCAAAACTTTTCATAGCCCTTTACACTTTTTGTAACCCTACCTCACATGGACCCAGATAAGAAACCTCTAAGGAAGTGGTCTTGATTTGAGGTAATATGGAATATTCCTGATGGGACTGAATAAAACTGTGGTAATCCTGAAGGTAGGCAGCTCTGGCCTTATGTTTCAACATAGAATGGCCTGAAAAGGAAGTAGAAGTGCTACCTGTTGAACTATCCAGCATTATTCATCTATCAGTTGGTACTTTGAGCCATTTTTTTCCTTTTGGGATATGAGACTGACCTTCATTTAATACTGAGGTAGTGCTTGCATGGGATATTATCATCATTCCCTCTGAGAGAGGTTGTTATACAGTGATATCTTTATACAATCTGTACTATAAAGAGTTGTGTGTGAGGCTGCCTGTGGAACCATAACTCATCAGGGAATAGAGGTGGGAGCCTGAAATTTTGCCAGTCACGTAGGAATGATTATGGGATACACATTGCCAAAAATAATGGCAGTGTGTTTGTGGGAAAGTGGTTGGGCCACGGACGTCTGATAACCATAGGCGTCATTCACACTTCATTGCCTTGATTACCTTTTTTGCCGCCCCCCCCCCCCCCCTTTTTTTGCACGAGTTAGGGGCATCCACAGACAAACAGTTAAACATCAGAAGTAATAAGTTGGTGTGTATGAGTCAAGTGGTGGTGTATTTTTATGATAGCCAGGGAGGGAAAGACATGATACACCTACCACAGCACAGTACAGTATTCTGCAAATGAAAAAATGCTGAAATTGGACGTTGTTTCATTCAGGCTGTTTATTTAAGTCATAGTTAATTTTAATGTGTTTAGGAACAAGTTTCTCAGATTTGTCAGTATTTAACCCTTTAAAGACAAAGCGCAGACTGCTTTATTTAAAGACCCAGTCTGTACTGCGCAGTAAACACTTTTTATCTCGGTTATAAAAACCAATCAGTTTATGCTGTAAGTGGCACCGGTTGCTGTTTGTTCTCATATAAATACAAAACACATAAGTACAGTGTGGACAGAGCCTACAGTTGTTGAATGTTAAACTGGTGGTGCATCACGTAACTAGTAGGCTTTTAAAGGTTAATGCATAGTATTTGTGTTTGTGATTTACTTGCTTTAGACTTGTCTTTTTGTCCTTAAAGAAACATGTCATATTCAGATCGTCTTCATAGTTGGTAGTAGTGTTTGACATACACTGAGGTGGTAGGTAGGCATGCAGGAAGCTGGCTGGCTGGCTGACGTGTGAGAACGAGTTTTGTGACTTGAACAAGCATAGGATCAGGTGGTGGGAACTATTCTTAAGGTCTCGTGCATGGTTTCTTACTGTGCTTGACTGTTATCACATGGGATGTTTGATAAATCATTGTAGCAGATTTATCAAATATCTTGCACTGGGATCTGCATTTACAGTAAAGTGAACAGTTTTTTTACAGGAATATGCACTCATGTTTATGGCTTGTTAATCCATCAATTTTTCGTGGACAACTTTATACAGTATTTAATCTGATCACTAGGTGTCCAGCATGTAACAGAGTTGATGGGGGCCATTTAAAATGCCTGCCCTAATGCTGAGTACATTATATTATACAGAGTGATTTATGTGTTGTGGGCATAACTTTAGGAGATAATTTCCTAAGTTTCTGTGGTCTAAAAAGTTGAAAAAAGAAGATGTGTCTGATTTTGAATTGCCATGGTTTTATGATCGAGTGATACAGAAAAGAAGCTTAGGGTTGTTTAAAAAGTAAATTAATAAACACATTACCTGATATATTTAAAGTCTAAATTTTAACTTCATGAAATTACCTGTACTTTACACAGACCTGTGCTTAAAGCAGGTTTTCTTGAATCCTGCCCACAGCTGCACTGTATCTTGCTCTTTGGTTGTGACCTGATTGCTGACTGTTCATGACATGGAGTGTCATGTCCAAAATGTGACAGAGCAGTGTGTCTCATGTTTCAGACTTCATTTTGTTCATCCATTTCCATTCACAGTAATCTGATGGTCTTAAGTTTGGAGATCGGGCTGGCCATTTGTGCCTGCCATGCCTTGTCCATCACCCACGGAAATGATTGTTCCCGAGGTTCCAAACTTCACAAAGAAATGAGGAGGATCTCTGTCATACAGGATGTACATACAACCTTGTTTATTCAAAATCACGTCCGCCAAATTCGGAATTCCTTATGCAGAAATTGCAGGTGTATCTCTCCTTTAAGACATCCTTTGAAGACGAAATGACCAGTCAGGTGAACATCCCAAACTGCACACCACATATTGACAATGAATTGTAGTTCATAGTCTCTCCATATTGGTGTGAGGATTCTAATTTTACCACACATGAGAATTGTGTGTATTATGTCATAATTGAATTGTTCTTTGTTGGTAAATAGGATTTAATGATACAAACTGAGATTTGTATTGAGCCAGTTGTCAGTATCTTGCGATATCTGATAAACTTGAGTAGAGTTTGTGGGTTGGTATTCACTGGTTCGGAATATGTTGCTGATAGCTATGGCATGAACTGCATTATGGTCGCAAAAACCATACACATATACCATGCTTGGTGTACTTTGTAGCAGGAAATGTGAATGGAATCTGGATTGTAACAGATACACCAAGACAGTACAGCACTGTACAGTATGGTGGTTCTACCTCTCCTCTCCTCACCCCCTATGGCCATTACAGAACTGACTTGTCATAATTGGAGGGATACTCTTCTAAACTGTGGTGACAAATGTCTTGGCTGTGCAAGTCGGATTGCAAGAAAGGCATGGATGTGCAAGTGATACCGCGGCTCACAGTACTTCATTTATGAAAATAAAAAACCACCATAGCACCATAACCATTGAGAATAGGACACATGTCAACAGTAATTTTTTTCATTACAAAGACCTAGGAAATAATCTACAGTAATGTGAACAGCTCAAATATCATCCTATATACTGTGAGGAATTATAAGGCCATTGCTTGCCATGCTTCTGGGTTTGGTTTCCACTTCAACTTCCTCTATTTTGTTCTTCAGACTGTCAAGAAGGTAAATGTTACATAATTGTAATTACAGTAGGTAACAGTGAAGTAAACTGTAGGCATCTGGTCACTCATTACTGTCTAATAAGATGCATTGAATGTATCTCTGAAATTTTTTGTAGGTAAATATAAGATTACTTCTGTTTTTTATTCTGTTTGTTGACAGACTGTGCCAGTATTGTTGTTTGTCAAGCTAGTGTACAGCAGATTGTCATGCTTAAGTGTAGGCCTTTGTACACAGTAGCACAGTAATAAGCTTCCTGGGGTAATTCTTGATTTAAAACTTCGCCGTGTTCTGTATGTTGTATGTTTTCTTCTGGGTAATTCCCCGGCGTCTGAATTTTATATGCCGACGTTTCGGAACACTCTGTTCCATCTTCATATGCAAGTAGGTAAATAAGGACTAAATTTGAGAATAGTTGGGGTGTACCTATGAGAGAGGATTTGGCTGAAAATAACTTAAGCCAATTAGAAGGAGGGTGACGGGGTAGGGATGGGTCAGTTTACAAGGCCGGTTGTGAAGGGGTAATGACCCACATGGAGGTCGCGGGCGGGTATGTGAAACAGAATGGCTCGTGTTAGGGTGGCCATGGGATGGCAGGTCAAAACTATTGTGTTGTAGGAGGTTGTCTCCTTTTCTTAAGCTTGTGTAGAAGGGGCAGGGAAGCTATTGAACTGGAAATGCACCCACACAATATGAACAGAGAAGATGGCCTGACCTTAAGCAAATCTTAGAAGCCCCTTCTACACAAGCTTAAGGAAAGGAGACAACCTCCTACAACACAATAGTTTTGACCTGCCATCCCATGGCCACCCTAACCCGAGCCATTCTGTTTCACATACCCGCCCGTGACCTCCATGTGGGTCATTACCCCTTCACAACCCGCCTTGTAAATTGACCCACCCCTACCTTGTCACCCTCCTTCTAATTGGCTTAAGCTATTTTCAGCCAAACCCTCTCTCATATGTATACCCCAACTATTCTCAAGTTTAGCCATTATTTACCTACTTGCCTATGAAGATGGAACAGACAGAGTGTTCCGAAACGTTGGCATATAAAATTCAGACGCCGGGGAATTACCCAGAAGAAAACGTACAACATTCCTGGGGTAATCTTTGAGTAGCTGTGCAAGAACTTTTGTTGATTTCTCAAGAAAGACTGCTGCATGCATTTAGTTGATGCTTTTATGAAGGATTACAACAAAGTTCCATTTCTTAATCTTGTATGTTCTCTGTAGGAGAAATTGAATATATTTTTTCCTGGAGCAAGTGATGAATTTTCATAAATGGTGAATTACAAATTTAATATAAGGTTACAGTGTGTGCAGTGTGGCTGAATCTTTATGGACACTACTGTGAGAACTTCAAACCTGACAGTTTAATGTATTCATTACATTGTACTCGTATTTATACTCATAGTGTGTTTTCCTGCTTTCTCAGGCATGGATTCTGAGGTAGAAGTTCTGAATAAGCTCGTGACCTTCAAGTCTCAATTGAATGTGTTGCATGGGCACATCCAGCAACCACTGAGCACTGCTGTTGCAGGTGCTTATGTGTGTGAACTGTGCGGAAAGTGTTTCAAACACAGGAACTCTCGGTACAATCACATGGCTAAACATGAGGGTGCTACACAGTGCCATATCTGTCATCAAGTTCTCGGCCAGAAGAGCAATATGAAACGCCACTTGCGTCACATTCATGGTGTAATGGGCATGTAAGGTCAGCAGCTGTTCTCATTGGTGTCTGGTACATGTACGTAGCCAACTGGAAGACGACAAGAAGGCATCACTGTTTCATTTGTGTGTCACTGTAAAGAAGATTTGTGAAGGGAACTCTTTGTCTGATGTTCTCTTGTTTGAATGTGTATTTTAATTTTTGAAAATTTGCATCTCATAACTTCCAAAATTTTGAGGTTAACTTGGAATGGAATATACATGTATACTGCGAAGAAAATTAAAGTAGTGAATTTTGAAGGCAAACTTGCATATATTTTTTGCTAAGCTAAAGTTCATTGCCACTAATGCTCCACAGTTTTTAGTTACGAAGAAGAATCTGTGAAAATTAAAGTGTTTTGGGTTTAGAAGGCTTGAGCCTTTGGCAGACCTCCATTTGCATCTTCCCATATAGTGGGAATGCCTGTGTGTCAGTTAAATAACGCATACTAAAATGGCTTCAAGATTCAGTCTTTTAGAACACTATATTCTGAAGATATACACATTCTTCCTCCTTATTTTAGGAGGTGGCAGAACAAATATGGGAGACCTGCAGATGCAGCTGCCATTATTTGACATGGTCCAGCCACAGTCAAAGATACCGGAATACAAGATGGGTTTATATGTGTGTGCAAAATATGTGAAACGTGTTTCTATCGCCAGAATTCTTGCTGTGATCTTATGGCTTTCCTCCAAGTGCACCATTTGCGACTGTGTACTGAGCCACATGGGGGCCTGGGGTGGCGTAGTGGTTAAGACACTGCGCTACTAGTCAGAGGGTCCCGGGATCGATCCCCGGTCACTGGGGATTCTTTCCAGGGCATCAGACAGTTCCATGTGCCCTGGGGTCGACTCAGCCTCTAAAAATGAGTACCAGGATATTCCTGGGGGTAAAGACGACCGGTGCGTAAGGGTGACGACCTTACCACCGTCATGTGCCGAGTGTCTAGAAATTCTGGAGCCTTAACCTACCAGAACCCCAAAGGCCACTAGGCCTGTAGTGGGATTACTTTACCTTTTACCCTTTTACTGAGCCAGATGGATAACAGAGGAGGCTTATGTGTATGCAAGGAAATGATGTGAATTTGTGTTTATTCCTTAAGTGATGCTCTGTACTAGTTATATACTTATATTAATTTTGTGTGACAGTTGACAACCATTAGGCATATTCGATTGTTAGAGTTACATAGTAATTACTGTCATTAGTTGCAGTGTTACATTCCTTTATTGTGTAATTGGTTACATGATTGGTGGTCAGCCAGTTTGCAGACTGGCCACAGTATGTTTGGTTCTCTGTATTGAGGACATCTCTGTGTGAGGCGAGTGAATGTACCAAGTCATTTGAAGTATGTTCAGAAGGTGAAATTTTGTGCCACACTATCACATCCAAATTGTAAGTCAGAGTTATTTTACAGAAGGTCAGTATAATTCAGAAAATACAGAATCACACTGCACAAATAATTGCATGGGTTTCCATTACCTCTTGCTTCACTTGAATATGGGTACAGAAATTGTTTTCATTCCATTTGTCTTTGTCAGTAGAGACTAAACTTCTATATGAAGTGAGCCAAGGTCACTGTTGTATTGTAGTGACTGAATCTGCTCTTGCATTTTGAAGTGACATTTCCTTTTCACTTATTCATATATTCAAAAGTAACACCTGTCCACAGTGCACAGTCATTACATGGTCACACTATTCACCACAGTGTGTTTTGACACCTAGTGAGGGTTGTCATGAGATGGTCTTGCAGAAATTCATGGCATTGCACTTTGTTCATAAGCAGTATTTTTGTGAAAGCCCTGTAATTATCTGAATATTACCTTCTCCAGGATAACTGAATCCTGCCAGCACAGCTGACATAGTGACCTGCATAGTCATGCATGTAGAATTGTTAATAGCGAAGTCATGTAGAATAGAATGTGTGTGTAACATACGAACTGTCCTATTGGAAGGAATACACAAATTCCTGTAACTTTATACATATTGTGTACAGTAATTAAATCTTATGGTTAGAGTTTTAGTGTAGTCACTCTTTTTGTACTGTAAATGGCAAGGACATTTGATTTTATTTATTGCTGCAGTACTGGTGCAGTAAAGTCCTGAGTTCAGTAGCATGTGCTTTCCCAGTATTCTAGCAGCATCATTACAAGGTCTTCTTGACGTGTCTGCCCGAGAACATTCTATTGAATTGTCGCCATGAAAGGGTCAAGATTTCATTGCTACAGTTGGAGTCTTAACTTCTTTCTTTCTGTTGTGGTAATAAACAATTATATTAAAAAACACAGTCAGTTACATCTAAGAATGTTTATTTTATATATATATATATATATATATATATATATTTGTGTACACACACACACACACACACACACACACACATATATATATATATATATATATATATATATGGGAATTTTGCTTGCTTTGTGTTTAGCCAAAATGGGGCATTGCCATATAATACATAATGTCTGTATAGTAGCATTATTTAGGACTAGGTTATACAGTTTATTCACAATTCTCACTCAACGCTCTAATTTCTTGGCTAATCAGGTTATTTACTTACAAAAACTGGAAGACCTGTGAACCAACAATTCGTATATAACCCCAGCTGCATGGAGAATATTTATTAACCAAGTCATCACTTTGGCTGAATACGACATATCTTTTCTACTTATGCACAAGTTAAGAGCCCTGTGCTAATTTCTGTTTAAGCCTGTATAGAACCAAAGCTTCCTCCAATACACTGTTCATCTAAGCAGCACTTACCCTGTTTATCATGGTTCAGATCTGCAGAATGCTCAAAGACAAAATCTCATAACTGCTGTCCATCCAACACTACCATATACCTATTTGTATGCTCAAATTGCCCTTTATTGTAGAATGATTAATTGTAAAATGAGGTCCCATTTAAATTCAAACAACTTACACTGCTGTAATTCTTCTTAGCATATTTTCATATTATGTATCATTTTATGATGACCCACTTTGGCTGAAACATGTTGTAAGCAAATTTCTTACATATATTCATATATGATAAACACTCTGGGTTGTAATTGATGGTGTTTTTTTCTGTATTAATTCTACAGCTGTATGTTGAGATGAGAATTGTATGTGTGGGTTTATTTTATCATTTGCTTGAATATGCCCTAGTGAATGCTTATATACTGAATGGAACTAAGGTTATTCAAAAGTTGGCACATGTGCCACATTTACCATGTTTTCCTGATTGGAAGAAAATTAAAAAAAAATACAGCATTATAATGGGTGGTCTAGTTTCACGAAAATTGTTAAACTTAAAAGACACGTTTCATTTTAAAGGAACGAAAGTATGATTCAAAGGAACAAAAACGGGAGGAAAAATGACAAAACAAGTTAGGAAATGAATGAATAGTGTAACTACTCTGGCACATTTGAATGTATAGAACTATGGTTTTCTTGTTTCCAAGCATCAGCCATATAGTGAGCCATGATAGGAATTGTGCATGTGTGCAAAGAAGGGATACAAATACCTGCACGCACAGAAACACATTTCGGTGTTTATGTAAAGCGGTTAAAATTGCTCGGACCTATTGATAATTGAAATGGCTTTATATTGAAATTATCATGTAATAAATTTTGTGAAAACTTTTGCATGGTTCACAAGTTGCATTGTTACAGGCAATGTGATTTAATATGATGCCTCACAGGGATGGGGAGAACCACCCGATGAAGAAAATGGAGAGACAGCAAAGAAGAAGAAGAAGAAGAAGAATGTTGATTTTGTGTTTGGGTTTTGGCACTTTTTGGAGAAGGCTGGGTTGCTGACCTCTGGTAGGAATGTGCTTTGTGCGTGATTTTTATTGAGCAATTGCAAGTGCATCATATGCCAGAGGACTTGAATCTCTGTGCTTTCTCTGTCTTCCAGCGTAAAGTGGGTTGGGTTATACGTGTTCACGTTACATAGCATATACGTGACATATGCGGTGGAGAAGAGTCGGAAACCTCAACAGGATTTGTGAAAAAGGAAAGGCCCACCACCAAAAACCAAAAGCTCATGGTGTTCCCAAGTAGTAAGACATTCATATTGTGTCTAAACTTTCACTGCTGGGGTGGATTCATGTTGGATGTGGTAATGGGATCCAGGGAAATAATAAGTTATAGGGGTTGGTATGCACAGCGGGGTGGTGGGAATAAAAGGTGGGCTTCAGCCATTTGTGGTCCAGCTGAGTGTTCTGTAGGTTATGTATCATTGTGGAATCCTCTTTGTTGAAAAATGTAGTTGTGTTGGCTGTAATTATATTGAAATTGGAAATTAATATATCATAATTTTGAAATATTTGAGCAAAAGTAGTTATGAAGTTGTAAAACTTCACACTTGATTTTTATGGCCATAGTTGATACACTTCCGTGCACTGAGCTGTGTGGGATGTGGGGCATGGTGCCAACTGATGATGATCTTGTTGGGTGTAACTGCTGGTCATCAAAATGAAAGCAGCATAATGTAGCATTGATGGTTTTGTAAAATAATTTAAGAAGAGTTATAGTGGAATGCCACATTTTAGGTTTACTAGGTATAGTGTGATTACATTTAGCTTTTGACTTAACGATAGTTATAGATTTCCCGTTGTGTATAATGAAGGCATATGGGGAAGTGGCAACAGAGCTCTACACATTCTAATGTCTGCAGTAGACAGCTAGAGTGGGCAGTTTCACACAAGTTGAAAGTCGTCCAGTGTTCTCTCAGACCATGTACATTCTTCACAAGGTCTTCAGCATGAACACTTGCCAAAATACTATAAAATTATGGAGTAATTGAAAGTAAAAAAATGATGTCATTTTACCCATGTCTGAATTAAGCTTCTTTATAATAATTTACGTATTAAATCGCTGTGGATCTTATCTGTCTTTACAGCACTTAAATTTGTGATCCTTAAAATAAGTGTTCCTATTTTATAAGCCTCACAAGTCACAGGGAGTGATATAAACGTGTTGATTCCTCCCGTAGGCCGTGAAAAGTGGGAATGTGGATTTGGCAAGGAAGATGGCGCAATCCCTCATCACCTCATGAAGGCTGATGCTCATGGGAAAGTGTGTCGCCTGTGCAAGTTCAAGGGCCGTACCACAGCAAGAGGTTCATACAAGCAGACTCGCTTCAAATGCAGGGAGTGCGATGTGAGTTTATGCAGAATGCCATGCTTCCTGGAATATCACTCTGAGATGGGAATCCCTGCTGCATCTGTGTTGTGGCATTGATAGAGCAAATCATCGTTGTTATACCTGTGTGTAGCCACTGAGGCAGTTTTTTTTTAATATTTTTGTGGGAAATGTCCAGAGTGATTTGCAGCAGACTGAATTTAAATGGGGACTGCATAATAGCAGCCATAAATACATCACAGGTGCTTGAGCATCTAATTGCACCTTCAGCACCAGATGTTAACTGTTCCAAAGAATGACGAGTTTGAAGGAAAAGAGCCCTGAAGAATGTAGGTGGATGAAACTAGCTTGAGGTCATTTTTCTATGGCAGGATTTGTGCTGTGGTACAACATTGAATGAGATTGTATGTGCGTGCGCGTGTGTGTGTGTGTGTGGGGG
>Ga0268261_10002347_pt1 | contig 13523 bp, 8 predicted proteins | sample TergutNc150P1_FD_190353 | JGI IMG/M metagenome (GOLD analysis project Ga0268261, IMG submission 190353) | Nasutitermes corniger P1 segment gut microbial community from laboratory colony in Florida, USA - Nc150 P1 (SPAdes) (version 2) | ecosystem: Host-associated > Arthropoda: Insects > Digestive... | reverse complement strand
CAAGTGCAGTACGGAGTTTTTCTGCTAAGATTACACAATGTTGACAATTTGAGGCACATAAATTACATTTTTCCTGATCGAATATCTCGGAGCTTATGTCCTGGAGATCCACTATGGCCGCCATCTTGAAGGCTATTAAATATAAATATTCATACTGACCAACCACAGCCCTAATAAAATCCTGGCATATTTGTGAATTTAGTGCATACAGTTCATTCAGATTGTCCTTCGGATGGACTAAAGTATCTGAAATGTAATGGGTAAATGCATCTCATATTACTACTTCTGGCTGGTATACCAGATTTTACATGTGTTCCCAAACACGCAAATTCAGGAAGCCAGGTCTTGAGATGTGGGTGGCCAGTACAGACCACATGGCTGACCAACTGATCACGGAGGCAACGATAAAGATACATTTTTCTCAAATGTGTGTATTGGTGCTGAGGGCAGTAATTTTGAATATTTTGTGTAATTTCTGCAATAAAGACTTTATGAAAGTATGTGTTCACCTACTTTTTTTTTTTAAATTCAGATAATGAAAAATCTGGACACAAGGAAAATCAGACCTGTGGTTATACAAAACTTTGGTCAGGGTGTGACTTCAAGAATATGATCCTAAAGTTACAGAATGTCAATGTTTTATACAGTCTAAAACACTTTCAGGTGCAAATAACTTAGATGTTAGATGTCAGAGAACACATGTTAATACTCCTCCCACAAAATTTACAACCCTGAAAAAGTTGCACAAATTCAAGTGTGGGTGCATTTAATGACTTCTACATTTTTCATTTTCTAAACCTCACCATTTCCAGGATTTAAAAATTCAGGATACCACCACTACCATTATATGTACTGTGAGATTTCCTATTACAAAATGTTCAAGGAAAGTGATTGCAAAAAGTGGCAAACTGACATAGCAATTAAATAAAAGCCATGGCTGACAGAAGAGAAACAAGGAAGCAGAACTTCAATACAGAAAATAAAGTATTTCAAAACAAGAGATACAAAGGTACTGTGCAAGATTTCAGCCTTTTGCAGCAGTGTAGATGAGGTCTCTGTCCTTCTGGGATGTGATGCTGCACCATTGGTTAATTGGTTCCTAATGTTTCAAGATGACATGTTGACTTCATTTTCAAGGGTTGAAATTTCTTGTCATTCTTCTTGGACATTTCAATGCTGGAACAGCCATAGTGTAGGATGTACTCCTACACACGTTAAATATCAAATAAGAGTAGGAAGCACCTCCCTTACTTCCATGCATGTGCCAAAATGCAAGTTCTATCATGAAGCACCATGAGTGAAAGGTAAATTCATGACTTCATCTGGGTGATCACATTTTTTTACAACACTACAACATTTATAAAACTGCTGTGCCAAGGGAACGTTGTGCCACTGATATTGGAAGTGCACGTAATCTCAGAAATTTGTGCTACATTAAAATATGAAACTTGACCAGAATTACAATACCATAAGTCTGAATTAGACAAGAAGGGTCTTCATAAGAAAAGGGGGACATCGTGTGCTGTGGAATAAAAATGGATGAAGAAACTAATGTGCAATGTGATTTACAATAAATAATTGCTGTCACATTACTACTGAGTATGAAACCAAATACACACCCGAAGATCTCACCATCAGGAATTCTTTCCTTTTCCCAACTGAACACAAATATTCCAGCAGCAGCCAGCAGAAATTCCTTTCCTCTCTTTGACAGCTGATGTCTCATTTTCTTCATAAATTCCCTCAAAGCTACTTCATCCCACAGTCTGCTATAAAGACTAAAAATCTGCTGGCCTCTTCTAATTCTATGTGCCAAAACCCATTCACACTGTTGCACACACGCTCGAACAACGTGAAGCGACTGTTCTTTTAGGGGCTGAGGAAATCTACGTGCCCCTCGTTTAATGTACAACCATAGAGTAGAACGGGCATATAAAATCGATCCCTGGGAATTATGTACTACTATATTGCCTGATGTATTTATAAGTGTGGAATAACATGTCAAGATGCCAGCTTTGAATGTATCACCAAAAGAACAGCATTTAGAAAAAAGGAAATATTTTGTTCGCAGTACAGCATTATTACAGCGGCTGCTCAATAAACCTCGTGGCATGCTACGGTAATACATTACTAACAGTGATTAGATTAAAAAAGACATCGACTAATTTTTACATCACACTTATTAAAAGTAAAAATTACTGTCACATGAACCGCACACCACTTAAGCCCTACAGAAACTTGCACCCGGTGCCTTTAACAAACAAATCTTCCACGATAACTCATACCATGCCTCATATGCCTTCCGATCCACGGGCATAAGATGAATCCACAGATTATAGGATGCAGTACGTAGCAGTGCTCAGTTATATCAGGCTAAAACCGCCAAGTAGACGAGAACTTCTCTCTTCTGGGTTATTACGCAGCAAGTAGTGGTAATTCCTTACCGACGTTTCGAGATAACCTATCGGTTCCATATTCCTGAGTAAAAAATTTACTCGTGTCTCAACAAATCAGCGTATGGAGCTAAGGCATCCTGGTTTGTATCCGGACTGGCGTATAGAAACTTCCTTCGTTCATTAACCTGCCTCGCTTACCAATCCGCATGCTGTTTCGTTCATGGCTTCCACGGACTTCATTCATTCTGTCTATATTTTCAGCACATTCCAAATTCTTTCATCTACGTACATAATGGTCTACATGATCACACGAATTCATGAGTATCAGGATATTTTACGTTTTTGTTGCAAAGGGTATGAAAAGAAAAAAAAAAGCGTTATCAATTTGCAGATTCTCGCGGCAGTTGTTACTCAACTGATGGTCGTCATATGGGTTGTTTATGCATGTCAGAATATGCCTACAAAGTCTTTAATTCTCTCCGCTTACGGGTCTCACACACCTGTCTCCAGATGGTAACCATGCGCCGTAGGCAGTCAACGGGTGCCGTTCACATGCTGGTCTCCGTGCAATGGTAATTTTGCCGCAAGGATGCAAAGCTGGCTGCCTCCATACATGCCCATAGTTTGGGGTTTTGCCAGTTCTGATTCGTGCCACCAAATTCAGCAGCGAGAAAAGACGTGTTAAAACATACATACGAACTTACACACACACACACACACACACACACACACACACACACAATATTCGTTTCGTAAATAAAAAAAACATATCATGCGAAAGCCCGCCATGAAACAAGTCTAAAAAATACAATACATAACACAAGGATAGTACGAATACACAACATAAACAGTAGCAATAAACTCAGTAGAAATAACCAACAAGATGCAACCTTGCAATATAATTTATTATTCCACCATTGCAAGGTTGCATCTTGTTGATTATTTCTACTACGATGCACGGATCCATGAATATTAAAAGCAGCAATAAAATCCCAAAAATAATAAATTCAAAACACAAACAAGCGATTACAAAAATGTAACAAGTTTTAAACATTAGTTGTAAAAGACACTGCCATTATACACGAGAAGTTAAACAAACAATGTAATACAACATAGAAGTTGAATACAAGTTAAAAATTTGAAATGTCCATTATATGTATTATTGCTATGATGTCCCAAGAATTCTGTAAGTGAATAAAATGAATGAGAAATAAAATATTCACGTAGTACAAATTTAAGCTGCGATCTGTCATTTCTAAAGATTCTTGATATTATTAGGTAAGTTATCAAAACATCTTCATAGCAGAGTAGGAAACACCTCTCTAAAAACAGAAGATTAGCAGTAAGCAAATACAACTAATTCTCCTTACTTGTGTCCAATCTATGTGCAGATAAGTTAGTTTGAAAAATTTTCTGTTTATTCACTACAAATATAAAAAAATAATATATGCTTACATGATGCAAGAAAAATGTCTAGCTTCTTGAATAAATTTCTACATCAGTTTTTAGTTCCTGCAGCGGATATAATTGTAATTATTCTCTTCTCTAATGTAAATACACGACATATATTGATTGAACTTTCCTAGAAAATTATTCTGTATTTATGGAAATGTGCAAAGTACACCATCCTCAGAACATATATTCTTAATACTTGGAACAATTTCCTTACTGCAAAACATGCAGTATTCAATTTGTGATTTTTTTTTCCAGTTCAAATGATTATCAATTTGTAAACCCCAAAACTTTGTACTTATTGTTTTTTCTGTGAGCTTATTTGCATATTCGATAGTAAATGGAGCATACAATGAGTTTATAGGTGTAAATTTGACAATATTTGCGACCAGGTGTGACTTCCCCTCTGATCCATGGTAGTTAAGATGTGAATTACTTATGTAACCATGATATTTTGCTATCCATACTCCTTGGTGCGTTTGAAGTTGTGGCTTTTATATTTTGATCCGTGAACTGCGGAAAATGATTTGAGTGTGTATGTGTGTGTGTGTGTATGGTAAAGGCGGGAAAGTAGTATTCATTGATTTGCTGGTGTGCTGTTTGTGGGTCGTTGATCAGTGATTTTTCATATTGTTTGATGACATTTGCGTTATATCGCATTAATATTTTTCTGGCTTTCTGTACAAATATAATTTCTTAAGTATACATATGGTTGAGGTTAGAATGAGGTTAGTTGTGATGTAGTTATTTCTCATGTAAATCATATACGAGTTCATGTGCTTTGAACGTAGTGTGTACGGCTGCCACAATATTTCAGCTTGTGTGAGTCTGTGATTGTGCCCTCGATGTCTCGGCATTGCAGCAGCAAGTTTAGTGTAGCGATAAGCACGTTTGATTTTCATGTAATGACGAAATTGGCTACTGAATAGGAAATGAAACTGGTGGATTTTATACTGTGTCATATGTTTTACTGGTGAAGTCCGTGAATAATGATTTCAGAAGACGATGCTCATATAGCCATATTAAGCTGGTGGAGTATATCTTGTCACAAATGTTTTACTGGTTTTTACGCGAAGAACTAAATTACTTAAGAAGACACGCATGTAGTGATATTCTTAGTGTCCTGTCGGTAATCAGTTAATGATATGTCACGAAATTTTGAACGTTGGCCATGCCATGGCCCAAATTGAAGTACAGCTTATGACATTCGTTATTATGTGGCTTTCTCCAGTAATCTGTTGCATCCCCCATCTTCGGCCAAAGTACACTAGATCTGTAATGGTAAAGGTGCAGTTACCTCTGTGCATGCTGTAAAGCCATATGAGGGAGTAGAGATATAGCCATGCTCATTCTTAATTGCTGCACTAAGTGGAGGTGAGTGTTCAAATTCGCGACTTGGCCTCTTTACAACCAGGGAGGGATCCCAGTATGCTGGTTGGGCCCCAGAGCTGGTCTGGACATGGCAATATAATAGTTTTGAATAATAACATTTTTATGATTTAAGGGAGTGACAATATGTAACCAGGTGAATTGGCTGTAAATAGCATTGACTTTTGTTTCTTGATGATATGATTTCTTGTACCCCATATAAGTGGAGTAAAATAAAATAATTGAACTTCTTTATAGGTTATACACTTATTTATTACTTTAGAAACAGTCTCCAAACTCTCATCTGTATTCATTGCTTTTATTTTCAGACCAGGAAGGGGTCAGACTCCTGTCATAAATCAAACTCTTCAGCTGACGCAGGAGCTACACAAAACCAAAAGTAGTCTGATGTGGGCAGTCATCAATGGAGTTCTGATGGCCATAGTTTTGTATGATGTGTAGGTATATTAGTTAACACTACTTTGTGGAATAATTAACTGATGCTGGTATAACCTGAGCCCCAGTTCCTAATACCAGAACCTGCCATTGGATATGATCATGAACAGGTTCTATCCCCCTCTTTATCTTCACAAGCACTTTACCTAAGTGCCGTCTTTATGTTGTCCTCCAATTTTCATTTTTGTTTTGTACGCATCTGTTGGAGTCAGTACAAAATTTATGATTTACCAGCACAGCTTTAAATATTTTAATGTCAGTAAATGACTTTTACACCCATTTCAATGTCCATTTCATTCTTTGCATGTCATATTATGCCCTTATGCATATTGATACCATTTTGTGGAGATGACTGATGTGTATTACACGTAGTAAAGTATGCCCCTACATTACAGGTGTTCAGATTATGGAATTTTACCCTCATGGAAATTATAAAATATTAACATGGAATTTATGACTCATGGAAATTTCCATTTATGGAAATTGGGGTAAATTTTAATGTTATGTAAAAAAGTATGCAAAACAAAAAAAACAGCCAAAATATTTTTTAGAAGCAATTAGGTAATCTGATCCTATTGCTGCATGTGTCATTGACAGAGGTGGATATGTAACTGGCCAGTGGCCAACATAAGTATGTGTGTCAATGACACTGGGATGGCTGGTGGTGTAGTTGCTAGGTGAGTGTAAGAGGATGTCATGTTCATTTATTTGGGGGGGTACATACTGTTCTTTCTGATACGTAAGGGGAGCTTGTTTTAATTGCAGTTGTGAACTCAGAAGATGTATGTGGCATTATATTTCCATGTACAACATGGGAGTCAGTGAAAAAATAGTATTTTTCTTATGTAATTTTGTGTTATGAACATTAACTTCAGAGCACATTCTTTCCATAATGGAGGGGCAAACTATATTGTTATTATCGTAGTTATATACTGTAATATATGAATTAAATTATCGTTAGTATTGTTACCATTGTAATTCATATCATTGTACTGTATGTCACAGAAGAGTGGTTAGAATCCTGCTGCATATTCTGGAGGATCCACAAAAGAATCTTCAGTAGGAGGCTAGTTATCCTGAGAACTTTTTTGTAGTTTTACTCAGTTCCTCAGCTTAAATGGAGCATGACTTTTCCCCTTCCACATCCTTTCTCCAGTGTCATACACACTTTACAATTGACAGTGTCATTTAATAACCTCTTTGTGTAAAATTCTTTTGAGTTCACATTCACAACCATTTCACTGCAGGTACTATGGAGCAGCATCCTCCAGAATAGTCGGTTATGTAGTAGTAATTCCTTGCCCAAAGTGGAACCATAAGATTTATTACTGTGTTTGAAGAGTATAGTGCTTGATATCCGGAGCCAGATGATTTCAGGCCATTGTAGTGTTTGAAATTTTATTTCATTGTTGTGGGAACTCGACAGGTGGTTTGCTGGGTTATGATGCTGTGTAATGTTATTGTTTTTCCAGGATATACACATGCCCTACATATACCATGACGGTGGTGTATTTTGAGTGGATGGCAGCAATAGTTCTTATGTTGAATACAATCTATCATTTTGGTCATTATGTGCGAAGAACTTTTTATTTGGATTCTGTTGTCCTCTCTCCAACCCAAAGAAAACTGCTGGGTGTTTCTGATTCAGGTACAGTAATTACTGGGGAGAGAAAGTAGGAATGTGAGTTCAGCATGTGGTGTGTGCATGCCCCTCTGTTTGAACTTATGAACTACCGTATATTCTCGAATCTAATCTGCACCCTTTTTATAGTTTTAGAGGGCTAAAAAAATCGGATACAGATTATAATCGCGTGCGGATTAGATTTGCGGTCGAGAGCTGGATTTTGGAAAAATGATAGAGCCGCTTTACGTGTCGTAAGAACAATACAGTAGAATAATTTATCTTGAAAAAACGTGAAGACTGCAGCATCAGTTTCAGGAAATTGTCCTTTCTTGGGTCCACTGAGTTTCCTCCTTGATGCCTCACACCCGCTGATCGCTGTCTTGTGTTTCCACCACAGTCGTACCTTGCTTTCATCAACTCCAAAAATTGCAGCGGCCTTGTGGTTTCCCTTCTCGTCTGTGCACCGAATAACTTCACGTTTGAACTTTGCCATATATGATAGTCTTTTAGATTTCTGGCATCCCTCTTCCAAAACTACGGTACACGACACATTGGAATAAGCACCTTCCACGTTCCAACAACTAAGGTGCAAGCTGGCTTCAGACGAGATTGCGCACGCTTGTTGAGAAAGGCCTGCTTCATGGTACCGGTATGACTCATCAGCCCCAGGCTTAGCGTTGGATTTTAATGCATTGGTAACATCCGATATTATTCAATCAGTCGCCCTGTGGGCAAGGGGCGGTTGAAGGAAAGGTGTGGATTAGAACCGCGAACTAACTTTTTTCTGTTTAAGAAATTGCCAAAAACTAAGTGCGGATTAGATTCGAGAATATACGGTAGTTGAACAATTTTATGAATAATGTGTCTTTGGAGTCCATCCCATGCCACACATTTTAATTTTTACAATGCATATTAACAGCATTGAAGATATACAAACTCTTGAGCTTTCCAGATATTTTGCTGGACCCTAGACAGTGTTTCTACTGCATAACAGTTCCTCAACCAGGGGTCCACCAATTTTCCAAAAGCCTATAGCCATTCCCAAATTGTATGCACCAGAGGGCTAACATTAAGTAAGGTCCATACTGACAACCTACACTTCTGGAGTGATCTGTAAACTTCACTGTTACCTAACACATTCTGCTCTTTTCATGTGAACTGATACACATTTTTGTATGTAAGGAAAGATGGTAATAATTATGCTGAAAATATTAGGTGACCCTGTACAAAATTTAGTTGCCTGTATGACTAGGCTCTTGGAATTTGCACCCCTGCATTCAGCTGTTCACCATTTTTCTTTTTTTTTTTTTAAGTTTGAGACATCCTGTTGTGTCATTTATAATAGTGAATGGAATTTCTCACTTTTCACCTACTTCATTATTGATATTAATTTATCACATTATTACAGTGACGTGTTTTGACCAAATGTGTTCATCTTCAGGCCAACCAAATTATAGAAATGTCAACTTACTACAAATACATAAATGCATGTGTCGGATGGATTGTTATCTCAGCCCTACAGTTTCTTGGAACAACATAGGCCTTCATTTATTCTATAGTGTATAGATGTTATTTTTATTTGTTATATGTTGGATATAATAGGTCATCTAAAATGCATAAAGTTGTAAACAAAATTTAAATCTTTGTTTTTGGTGAAGTGTGTTGTTTGGAGAATGAGGTAGCAGATATTAAATATGTTCTTGTTGTTAATATCTTATGGATGAAGTTATATTGGGATGTAATTTTCTGTTCACTTTCATCTGGTGAGAACTGTGTGGTAAAAAGAACGTAATACATTGATGCACTCTGGAGTCAAGGTAATAATTATGTAAAATGTTTTGATGTGTAACTGATAAACTTTTTGGGACTAATTATTTAATTTATAGATCCACATTTCAAGATAACATCTTCACCAGCAAACGTATCGACGTCTAGTACATCACCTCATTTGGACACTTTGTCATCAACACCAATGAACCTGTCTACTGCCAGCTGGAGGTCATCATCCGTCATGTCTTCTCCAAATGATAGTGAGTTACTTTCTTCTTCTGAAACTGGGAAATACAGTAAGATTTGTTTTAGTGTCCTATATGTTGTTAAGTCTGTTGGTTGGAAGACCAGGATGCTTGTGGCATCAGGTTGGTCCCATGGTGTTTTGGACAGCCAGCTGAGCTGTCATACCTGCTGCATAAATGCATTTGAAATAAATCTTACCACAGTACAACAGATACTGAAATTTTCTATGTTGTTCTCCTGTTCCTGGAACCTCCACAAAAAAGTTTACATTCACATTTGAAATTCTTAGTAAACGTACAAAATGCCCCTCTAAATATATTCTGTCAGTTCTTCATTTGTGTGATTGTTTGATTTGTAATTGTTTTGCTGTGATTTGCAATAATTGCCATGCTTGCCCAAATATAAGATGAGACCGTAATCCTAATTTATTGTCACCCTGAAATCATACACAAAGTTAATGTGTTTGCCTTTGTTAGGTGAGTGATGAATATTGCACACTTCTGCAGTAATTATAGTGAGGGCTGGGATAGCTCAGTCGGTATAGCGACTCGCTACGGGCTGGACGGTTTGGGGATCGAATCCTGGTGGACTGCCTTAGTTGCACCAATTAAAAACAAAATTTCACTCCTTATCTTTTCATATGTTTGTCATTGAGGACAATTTTTCCTGTGTAAATGACAGTGAAGACTGGCCAAATGAATGCTTAATCGCACTGTTTTAAGGGAGGCTTAGGCCTGAGCAGGTACACTCATACCCCTTTGAATTTCCTGACAGGCCTCCTGAGTGCCAACCGCCTGTTTCTTCATGTTCTAATAACCGTACATCAGAAACAGTTGTTTTCACCGATACTGTTAGGACAGACAGAGGAGGCATTTGTCCCAGCATATAAATGACCACGCATGATTATGGAGAGTGGCCATCTCCAAACTCGCACACACACTTAGACATTTACTACCAAAATGTTTATGGCATTAAGACAAAGGCTTCTGAACTACTTGCTTATGTCTGTTCATTCAACTTCCATGTGATCTGTTTGACCAAAATGTGACTCACTAACTTTTGCTTCAATTGCAATTTCTTTCTTGATCCATACCTAGTTTATAGAGCCAGTAGGATCAGTGCTGAGAAAGCACATGATGGGGGTGCCTTAACCCTTTAAACGCTGAATTAAATCCCATCTGCTAATTGCTGGCATTATTAGCTCACCATTTTCTCCACATCAGCAGGATAAGGGTTAAATCATTAACCCTTAGGCTTCTAATGTCATATATATGTATGGAGCGCATATTCTTAATGTTTCTAGATCACACACGACGCACCACAGTCGGTAGGACTCCTCTGGACGATTGATGAGCACGTTGCAGAGACCTCTACCTGACAACACACGACACTCACAACAGACAAATATCCATACCCCCGATGGGATTCGAACCCACGATCTCAGCAGGCGAGCAGCCACAGGCCTACCGACTGTGGTGCGTCGCTGTGTGTGATCTAGAAACATCAAGAATATGTGCTCCATATATATATATATGACATTAGTAGCCTAAGGGTTAAATACTGTATCTGACAGTGTCTCAGGCACTGTACGTAGAACTGACCTGGAACTGGCTAAGGAATGGGTTGGGTTAAAGTACCATCTTCTGATGGCTGTAATTTTCTTATCAGCAGCCACTGTTTTGTGCGTGGCACAACTTCAGACACACTTAAGTGGTATTTTGGCTACCTAGAGTATGTATTGGACAACCATAAATTCTGTGTCCATCTGGGAGACTTCATTTTACCTTTATTTGACTGGAGACTTGGACTAGCTCCTGCCATTTCTCACTACTGCAATATATTGAAGGGTGAAGCCATTTTTTCCTCCATGTGTTTACTCGGCTTATCTCAGCATAATTATTCTTGCAACAGTGGCAACTTGCTTGATCTTGTTTTTTTCTAATTTTACTGATGTTTTATTAACTATGATATACACATACTGGTGTTTCCTGATACTTACCACCCTCTTTTTGTCACTGAAGTGCAGTTACCTATATTCGAAAATCAAATTGATCATCTAACATTTCTTTCAGAAAATACTCTTCTGGTGGTTACTTATTGTTATACAACACTCTTACCACCTATGACTGGTCTTCTCTGTACAATGAGACCTCTGTTGACGCTGCTGTTGCCAGACTCATTGTTACTGTAACCCAAGCAATTCTAAAAGCTGTCCGTACTGTGTCTCTTAAGAAGTCTAAATTTCCTGTATGGTTTTCTGAGAATATAAAATATTATATTAAAAAAAAAAGAATAACTTCTTTAGGTGTTTTAAGAATTGTAGGTTTAAATACTGTTATGACAAATTTTCTTCATATTGTAGGCTTGTTGAAGCAACCATAAAGAGTGACATACTTAAATGGCTGAAGAGTATTGATAATAACCTGAAGATAAATCTGGTGCATTTTTGGAAATAATGTGTCTTCTTTCAGGAAAAATGACAAAATTTGCATTGAACTTGAGATTGATGGAAACGGTCTGACTCAGCCATGTGAAGTTGCAAGGCTTGTGCTGCATACTTTAAGAGTGTCTTTGATAATCATTGCATGCACAACTTTTTACTGATTTTCGGTCATCTAATTCCCAACCTATGGCTTCTGTCTCTGCTTCATACGTTCTCTAGGGTATAAAGTGCCTATGCCCATAAAAATCTGTTGGACTTAATGGCATTCCTTCATTGTAAGGGTTTGTTCGGATATTTCAATACCTGTTCTTAAATTTATTTTCAATCTCAGCTTATCACAGCGAATCTTCCCCACCCTCTTGAAGCAAGCTGCCGTTGTTCACATATTCAAAGAAGGAAAGACTTTCTTTGTGAATAATTACAGCCCTATCTGTGCTCTCAACATCTTTTCCCAGATGTTTGAAATTGTCATTCCTGAGCATGTTTCACACCTTTCAAAGTCCAAGTTTAATCCCTGTCAGCATGGATTCATCAAATCTTAATTTACATCTACACATCTTGTTGCTTATCTTGACTTCATTACTCCCTTGGTTCATTCCCAGCATCAGGTTGATGCCATTTATTTTTATTGTAGCAAAGTTTTCTATCTAGTTTGGCATGCACTACTTCTTCATATACTTGATGATTTTGGAATATCTCCTGCTTATGTCACTTTGTTCCGTATTTACCTGATCAACAGATTATCCCATGCCAACTATCATGGTGCACTTTCAAACACCGTATGAAATGTTATCCGGGGTACCACAAGGATCAGTTCTGGGACCACTTCTTTTCACTGCTTTCATAAACGACTTGTGTAGTTAGGTAATCAAATTGCCTTCTCTTTGCTGACAATGTCACAGTATATCGAGAAATAAAATCCCCTTATGACAGTTGGTTACTCCAAACAGATATAAATAATGTTTGAGTGTGGTGTATTTCAAACTACAAGAAAGTACATATCAGCAAACCCAGAGTCATTTCCTTTTGTAGAAAAACAAACTGGCATAGTTTTAATTACAAACTTTGTGTATCTTCGATTACATATGTGGACTGCATCAGGGATCTGAGTCTGCTTGTAGACAAAGCTTCATTTTTACCAGCAGGTAGATAATAATTTCTCTCAAGCTATTAGAATTAATTCGGACTGTGACTCTCTCCTTTTCGTCACTGCACTGCCTCCTTATGCTATACTGCACGATAGTCAGACCCAAGTTGGAAAATGGCTCTGTGGCATCGAATTCTATCACTTCAGCTGCTGCTTGTAAGCTGGTGGGAATCCAGTGTGTGTGTTTGTATCTCTTTGCCATTTTAATTTTTTTAGTCATCTAGATTACAGCTGTGTTAATGTTTTAAATTCTTTAGAATTATACACCTTCAGTGCTCACAGAGGCGTTACACAGATGTTCTTTTTGAACGACTGTTTTCAGTGGTATAAAATGTTGTCTTACCCTTTTGGAAACTGATGGCCTACACATGCAAGATCGAAATTTTAGAGACTTTAGTTTGTTTAACCCTTTAAACCCCGAATTAAATCCCATCTGCTATTTGCTGGCATTATTAGGAGCTCACCATTTTCTCCACGTTAGCAGGATAAGGGTTAATTTTTAACCTTTAGGCTACTAATGTCATATATATATATGGAGCACCCATTCTTGATGTTTCTAGATCACACACAACGACGCAGCACAGTCGGTAGGACTCCTCTGGACGAGTGATCAGCTCGTCG
>Ga0268261_10002346_pt1 | contig 13523 bp, 8 predicted proteins | sample TergutNc150P1_FD_190353 | JGI IMG/M metagenome (GOLD analysis project Ga0268261, IMG submission 190353) | Nasutitermes corniger P1 segment gut microbial community from laboratory colony in Florida, USA - Nc150 P1 (SPAdes) (version 2) | ecosystem: Host-associated > Arthropoda: Insects > Digestive... | reverse complement strand
ACTAGTGCTGTGCATATTCAGTAATGCAAATGTGCACAAACTTTATCGTGGCTTATTAAGTACTAATTCCTCACCAAAATGAGGCATCCTTAGGTTAGACAGTCATGTTGTTTACATAATCAACATTTACTGTCAGTTTCTTCCTTCCAAAATTCTATTTTTACAGTAGTGTGTACTAATTGCTTGGTTTTGAGCTGCCATTTTTTTACTTTCTGTTTCTCCCTTAATGTCTCCAAAATTTGGCAATCGATTTGACCCTTCATTATCCACCAGTTTTTTGCCTAAGTAACGTGGGAATTGTCCATGCATCCTCTTCCCTTACCACCTTTCTTTTGTTTTTTCTGCTACTCTGTCCTTTATTTGTCTTGTTCCCCTCTGTAATTCTCTCTTGAGGCACCTAACTGTCTGTAACATGGCTGAGTTTATGATGTGTTGATGCAGTCTAACAATTTGTTTGCAGATCTTCTTGTAATTTCTACAAAGTATGCTTCTTCTAACTGCTTCAGGCCCCTTCCTCCCTGTTTTCTGGGAACATACCAGTGATCTCTATCTGCCTTTGCTTGATGCTGTCCATGGGTGGTTTCCTTGTTTTCCTATCTAGTATTTTTTTTTCAGTTCTTTTTGGTACCAGTTAATAATTCCAAAACTGTGTCTAAGTACTGGTACTGCCAATAATCAGGTTACTTGAATTTTATTCTTTACACTGTATGCTGTGCCCAAAACTAATCTCATTATCCTCAAGTATTCCTGCTTTAACTTTTCTTTCTGATTCATTTGCTCTATGTCATGGCTTTCTTGGGTCCAATTCCAATACCTTCTGTAATGTACTTCCTACATATCTTCTATTCTGGACCCTACCCTTATTTCAACAAATTTTTGCGTACTTTTCTCATCCAAAATTCCTGTTTATGTCTGTACTAATTACTTTTACAATTTTTATTTCATTTTCCAAATCATCCTCACATCTGCCAGATTCAGGTCGTTCATATACAGTAAGTAACGTATTTTTCTTTCAGTTCAGTGTTCTTGATATCCACAATCAGCTCTGTTCAGCTCGTGTATTGATGGAATAAGTGCTATATGAAAGAGTTATGGGCAGGAGAGTCCCCCTTGAATATTCCTCTTCGTTCCTGAATGGGTTGTGACTGCATTACTTCCTTCTTTATTTTTAACTGAAGCATTATGTTTCATTTCACCACTGATAATGTGCAAAATCTGACAATTTGACTGTTCACTCCCACCAATTCTAGTGACTTTTCTACCCAGCTATGTGGAACGTTGTCAAACGCTTTCTAGTTCTCAATCCAAGCTATACTTAAATTCTCTCTTTTTTTGTGTAAATATTTTATGTGCTTCTTTTCTTTCTCCTCATATTCTTGTTCATTTTATCTGGTATTTCTGTTAATCATTTTGTTGTAAGCTGTCTTTTTATCTTCTAGTATTATTGGACATTTTCTTCAAACCAACTATTTATTTGTGGTCTTTCTACTTTTCCTATTATTTTTTGAGCTGAAACATTCATTCCTTTTTTGATTTAGTTCCATATTTCATTTATGTTGTCTGTTTCATCTGACTGAGTATTTTGTACATTTGCTGTTACCTCCTTTATTGAATTCTTCTTTTACCTCTTTCTTATATAGTTTACCAATATCCCGTTTCTGTATTTCACTTTTTTACTCTTCTCACTTCTCTTGTCAATCTACGTTTGGCCCTCACTAAAAAATGTTCTGTTTTTGTTTCAGCCCTCATATACTTCTCATATCACAAGTTTTGTACAGTGTCTTCTATCTACCAATATATGGTCTATCTGGTTACATATTTTGCTGCCAGGACATTACCAGGTGACCTTGTGAATGTTCTTATGTTGATACCATATTCCCATGACATCTAAATCTTTACCCAGTGCAAAATTTACCATTTGTTTTCCATTATCATTTGTATCATTGTGAAGGACTTTTTCCAACTTCAGTGTTGAAGTCCCCTAGTTCTGTTTTCATGTCATAATTGGGAACTGCATCACATACCTTCTCCAAAGAACTGTAAAATTCTTCTTTGGCTACTTCATCTTTTTCTTCATTTGGGGCATGTTTTCATGCCAGGGTCAAAGTGTAATATTTAAATTTAACCTTAATTTTTCATATTCATTCATTGACAGGTTCAGATTCTAATGAATTATCCATAATATGTCTACTTATATAAAATCCTGTTCCAGTTTCATGTTTGTCACTTTTATGTCCACTATATAAAGTCACACAATTCTTTTTATCACTGTTTCTTTCCATGGCCATCTAATTTCTTGCACAGCACATATGTTTGTGTTATACACAATTCTTTTTATCACTGTTTCTTTCCATGGCCATCTAATTTCTTGCACAGCACATATGTCTCTGTTATACTTACCCATTTCTTTCTCCACTTTATTTATTGCTCCTACCCTGTACAATGTGCATACATTCCAAGTTGCTGTACTCCTTTTCCACTGCCTAGATCAATTACACTTAGTCTTTTCTGAGTCCACAATGTAGGTTTCATAACAGGTTTTTACAGTGACAGGTTGTTGTCTTGCCACCCGACCCCCCAACCCGGAGGGCCAGTCCACCATATTTATAAGCCCTGGGGCAGGGTGGCCTTGCCATACCCCCAGGTACTGGGTACCCATTTTGGTCGCCTTTTACGACTTGCATGGACTGCAGTGGGGCTATTCTTTTCCCCAGTCACCACTCAGGGATTTGTGAAGGGTTAAAAGTTAGTAATTTTATGTGATCCAGTTTCGAGAACACTCAGTTGCTTCACGGAAGAAACAGATTTTATTTTTTGAGTTGGGAAGTCATGGAACTTTGAAAGTCAGGTGTTCCTCTTTACAGATTTATTTATGATTGTATTTCATAGGTAGCCCGAATGGTTCTTGAAATGTGCTACAAGGCCCTGTATAATGCTATGACACGCAGGGAACATGAGAGGTATGAGAACCGTAGGATGATTGAAAAACAACAGAGAATTGCATTAATCACAATGAACATGAAGGAACAGGGTGCAACTGCTGAGCAGTTGGCAGAAGTAAGTAACATTCTCAGTACATTTATATTTATACCCGGTTTGTATTTTCAGATTACTTGCTAACGCAGTACAAGTCAGAGCACTTGGCTTTGTATTGCTTCAAAGATGACAATTTATGTTGTTGATTGTAAATTTTGCTGCTTATTTGTTTATATGTAGGCCTTCTTGCTGATGAACTTTGCATCCTGAGTCACCGTGTTTCTGAAAAGTGTAGAATTTGTAGCTTTTCAGTCCATTGATTTTCATTTGTATTTTATAGATAGAAGAAATGCTGACCCCACCAGAGCAGGCATTGCTTGAGAAAGTTCGAACAATGATCAACAGGCTGAGTGAGGCAGAGCTCCATTTAGATGAGACAGTATTTATTTTACAACTGTATCTAAGTTACCAGCTCTCATAACTGTACTGTGTATTTCCATATGCAACTGGAACCAGCATAGTGAAATATTAAAGCTTTTTATGTTGTGGTGACTAATTCTGTCTTGAAATGTATTTATTTATTTATTTGCAGTTTATTTAACAACACTGACAGTAGCTCAGACTGTATAGTGTTGCATGAGAGTGTTATCAATAACAAACTGGAAAGGGTATGGGAGGCGCGGATGTTGCTAGTTTGAGATACTTAACATTTGGTGTGCCAGTCAAGATTTGAAGTGAGCATTTTCCAAGTGTAATTATATTTACAGCTTGACCCAACTTGCTCATTCTTTTGAATTTTATGTGATATGATTGTGAGGTTACAGTTGCCTCCCCATCATTCCACATGTTACCATATCAGAGATGAAAGTGTTTATTTGAAGTGGGGTAGTCAGAGGGATCGTACTTACAAACATTGGCCCCAGTACCAGGCTTGTTTGTTTAGTGTGACTCATTTCAGTAACTATAGAACTAAATCAATGAAGGATGCACACGTGCAGTTGTACAATAATGCAAACTGTACAAATGTCATTATATATAAACATGGAAATACATGTACAAAGAATGCAATGAAAATGGAGACCAGCATTAACAGATTCAGAAATATAATTCAGAAGAATTTCGATTGAAACATTATCTTCCATTATCTTGAGCTGTGCTGAGGAACACATAGATGTTACTTGGCCAAGATCAGAACAGGTTTGACATATAAATCTAGTAGTATACCAAGGATCAGGAAAGTTGGGTAAAAAGAGGAATCATCCACGCCAAACAGCATACAAGTCCTGGTACAAGGCTGACATTTGTGCATACTTTTATTAAATTTATAGTGAAATCCCAATAGTATAATTTTTTAAATAAAATACAAATCTATAGAAATAAATTACTGTGAAATGTAGGTGTTGCTACATGTATATCACCTGGTACTCTTCTGGCTTACCTACAGAGTTTATCACCATTGCCTTGTTTGTAATTGTCCAGACTGCCGCTGGGTCCACATGTCTTTGAATCCATCGTATTCTAATGGGAGTAAACAGGTCCATCTAGTTCCAAGGTTAATGGGTGGATTCATGTACCTGTCGAAAACTTAGACTATATAGCACATAAGGTGGGGTGGTTAATGAGTACTGAGTGTGAAATAACATAGAAACAAGCACTGTGACCAGATCTGAAGTACTGTGCCAACTTAATACAGGATGCTGTATTTCCACTGTCCCACGTGTATTCACGGTGTACAGCAGCGCATCAATAACTGTATCTTTACGTGTTCGTTATACAAGAGTCAAGGCTGTGCTGCAGTGTAGTCAAGGCCTTAACTGGTCTCAGATGTTACGAAGTGTATGTTGGTAGTTGTCTACCAACAACATGGGCAGCCTATCTGTCTGATATTGACCCTTGAAGATAGGACTGATAGGCTGTCCTGAAACATTCGTAAACAACTACCAGCATACCCTGCATAACATCCCAGAAGACCGAAGGCCTTATTTGTTATATTTAATATATTCAGTTCTCAATTTGACATATTTAGCTGCAAGGATTGTTTCTGTTTGTGAAAAGACATTTCCTTCATTCGTACATTTTTGTTACTAAAATGTGTCATTTTTGTAAAGTTCTGTTATTAACACTTATCTCTAAACCCAAATTAATGCAGTAATCTTGAGTAAAGTCATTCTCTTGTATTTATTAAGTTAATGTCTTCTATAGTTATCAGACCAGTACAACAGCATAAATGTTTTAACATTCATTTTTTTCTTATATACATGAAATGTTTCAGCCATCATCTGGCAATATTACAAAAATATAAAAGGTGAAACTGATAGAACTAAGGAAGAGGCCTCCCTTTTTGCCGTGAATAATACTGTAAAAGGGGATGTCTCTTCCTTGACTAGTATGTTGTCAGGCAGTACTGTTATTAATTTGATACTTCAGAAACCTTTTCAATCATTTTGATACAATCTGCTAAATGATTGATGTAATCCCTATAGAGGAATACAGTCAAATATGTCGTTAATTACAAGATAATACAACCGGAATACCATGGGCATACACACTAGTCTGAAGGACTGGAGTTCACTTCCAGGTAGGGGCAAGATCTAATTCTTCAGAGCTTTGTGACCCACCTATCCAGTATCAGGTGCCCTTTTCCTGGACGTTTATCCATATGGACATAAAGCTGAACCACTCCTAGCATTGAGGTTAAGAATGTGTGCAGCTATACCTTTATTTCCATGCGTCTGTGTAGCATCCTGCATAATTGAAGGATTCAGATATGTTTCCTATCAACCCATATTAATAAATATATGTTTGAATAAATCTTTCTCAGGATAGTAGCTATGTCAAATGGTTGAATGGTACAGCTCCTAGCCTGCGAGTTTTATTGAATTCAGTTGCCATGAAATCTTTCGATTATAAATATTTGTTCACTTTGAAAACTATTCCCTCATCCTGTGGTATGAGAAATGTGGCATAAGTACATGGTCTTGGCATTATGTTCCTAGTGAGATATACTGTTCCTCCTGATTTGAACCCTTGGATGTGACAAACAGAACTTTTTTCCTCAGGGGAATGTGAAGTCTCCTGCAGATCCATTTTATCACTTTGTTAATGAGGAGTAAGAGAAACTGCTTTTTGACTGATACAGTCTGCAATAAAACATGTTACCGCAGGAAATCTAGTTGCTGCTCCTACCGATACTTTGAATGTGAATGTGCACTTGATCTAGTGAAAGGTATGTAATTTGATGTTAATGAATGCAAATAGCAGACCATATTAAAAATGTTGTCGTTCAGATCATCCCTGTCCAAAACAACCCAGTACTGCTGAAGAGATAATACAGGTAGGTAACACATAACCGAGAGCCTATAGCAGTAGCAACCAATAATGGTTTAGTAATAATTTTTATACAATTTGACATATCATGCCTTGCTGTAACATATACCTTACCAGTAACATCCAATGCACCCTAAAATTTGACACTAAACATGATACTTTGCAGGATAAAAATAAATCATAAAATATAATGATTAAATGAAATGTTTTGAATTAGCCTGTGGTTTTAGTTATTCTGATTTTTAGAGGAAATAGTCTGTTTGATATTTTTAAGTTTTGTTTTGTCAAATAAAATGAAATGTCTTCCCCACCTTCCTTGACAAATCCGAATGCTAGCACGTCTGGACAACTACTTTGCCTGTAAGGAAAATCACGCAGTTCTTGGTCAACTGGTATTAATTAATTTGTTAAAGAACCTGTCAGTATTACAGATGTTCAATTCTGGCCTGGTAGATTCAAGTAATTTCCTTTAACATATTTTATTCATTCTAAATTTCCTTCACTTTTAAACTATTTTTACATGAAGGAGACACTGAGAAGTATGTTATGTGCATAGTGATAATAAATCCAAATGGAAATCCTTTGGAACAGGTTCTGTTATATTAAGTAAAATGTGACCTTTATGCCTCAGTTAGAAAAATGGGTTAAATAAATGGGACTCTATTCGCAGGAGAGATTTTTATCTTATCCATTACAGTTGGGGCCCAGCTGACTTCTATCTAACGTTAAATTTATTATAATTAAGAATTAACTAGAGTAGGACAGGTGTGCCTGTTGTGAATCTCTTAGAAGACATTTAAATATGAATATTGTATACCTAAACCCTTAAGCGATATTTTAGTCTTTCGCCGTGTTACAGTTACGGTATTCGTTCGAGCCACGATCTCAAAAAACGTGCAACAGTGAGGGCCGAATTACCTAGGGACTATCTGTGCCTAGGGAGTCTGACATTGAATTCATTTATCGCGCTAAATATGCTGTGACATCCTGTCACTTATTCGCCTAGGAACATTTTCCGATCACGTGATCTTCAACGCCATCTTGGATTGGGGCCACGAGGTTTAGTGAAGAAAAATAAGATTTACCGGATTTTGTGAAAATTTAAGGATGCCGTCAAGTAATCCTTTACCACCGAAAGAAAATGCACTTTTTAAACGGATACTGGTAAGCCTTACTATGTTGTATGTACAGAAATAATCCGCACCCAGACGTCAACCAATGAAAGGGTTTGGGTAGACCCAAACGATTACTATGAACTTTCCGATCTCTATATACATAGCTTATAAACCATGGTGAATGCAATGCAGAGAAAATTTTGTTTGTAGTCTTACTAGCACTGTAATGTAATCGCGTGCATTTGGATATATGGTTTATATTCTAAAGCTCGTGTAAATTTTTACAGAGTTCCTGATTAACAAACACACCTAACCTAAGTTCCTGTTTCATAATGCATCTGAAAATATATCTGGGAAAGGTGAACGTTTTTAATACTCGTAACACATCCCAATTTGTCTTGGTATCCGCATGCATTTGGGGGGGTACTTTAAATAACTACCTGACTACCTGCACGTACTTCGTAGTTTATTTTGTTAACGTACACATTTAATGAAAAATTGACTCACTGTGATGCATAAAAATCGCACGTTCTTTATTTCAGAAATGTTATGAACAAAAGCAATACAAAAATGGCTTAAAATTTGCAAAACAAATTCTTTCCAATCCAAAGTATGCAGAGCATGGAGGTGAGTAAGCTCATTAAGTAAGCAGTGTGTATCTTAGGCTTAATGAAGTGTGTTGTTTCTAAATCTTACTTAGTTGGATTATTTCTTCCAGCGTATTGAAGTGATTCTTTATTTGTTATATTTGTTTGCTGCATATTATCTTTGTAATGGCAATGCTGAACCATTCAGACATTGCGGTAAATAGAATTGCTATAAATATGGTAGAATTGAAATTTCAGATTTAGCAACAGTCATGATGTGTATGTAAGATTTGTTAGTAATATGCAGGATCAGCACTGTTTTTGAAGCAGTTTATATATTCTTATGTGCTTCTTGTGGTGACATTTCCTTGCAATTACAGCAGTTGTGATGCACAATTGGACATTGATGCTGTATCTTTCATGGTTGAAAACATGCTGTCTGCTGTCTGTTCAAGTGCTTCTGTTACAAACGTTATTTATCTTGTGTTTGTTCCTTGTTTCATTATCAGGTATAACCATCATTTATGGTTTGTGTGTGTGTGTGTTCACATTTACTCTATGAAGAAAATTATGTGTTTCACATGCTGTGTGTGCCAATATTGGGGATGTGGGGGAAAAGATTTAACTCCTCATGCACTGAATGTGGCACATCATGTAGCTGTTGGTTAAATGAGAACAAGTAGATGTTATTCATTTATTAGTTGCAAAATTAGAATGGTACACATGAGAATAAGTGGATGTTATTCATTTATTAGTTGTAATATAAGAATGGTATGGTTTCAGTGGGTAGGGGACCCTGATGCAGCAGTTGGAATGAATGGAGTGAAGTATTCTCAGTGTTGACTGTTGGATTTTGAACTTACTGTAGTATAGTTCTTAGAAGCAAACACTGAAGACAAGCTAATTAATTGTATTCATTTATGACTTTTTCTAGAAACCCTTGCCATGAAGGGTTTAACACTCAACTGCTTGGGCCGTAAAGAAGAAGCGTATGAGTATGTAAGACGTGGTTTACGCAATGACCTGAAATCACATGTCTGTTGGCATGTATATGGTTTACTTCAGCGTTCTGATAAGAAGTATGACGAAGCCATCAAGTGCTATCGGAATGCACTGAAATGGGAAAAAGACAACATACAAATCTTGAGGGATTTATCCCTCTTACAAATTCAGATGCGAGATTTGGAAGGGTACAGGGTAAGGCTAATTTGTGTTACATTTGTTGTGAAGGATCTGAGGTCTTGAACACATACAGTATTAACTTCTGTTAAAACAGGAACTTATTTATTATGTCTGTTAGAGTATGGTAACCATGTGGCTTGTGATTGAAGTAGTGTCTATACATGAAACCCAGTTCTGTTTATCCCCTCATGTCATCTCATACATGAACCCCCCAATCAGTGACTGGTCAGAGGGTTTTAGACAAGCTAGAATAGCTATGTCATGTCCAGTAGTTGAAACAAAATCTGAATTCAGATGCATATGTACACATTTACCAACAATATTCTCAAAAGCCAATTTCTAAATGTATGCCGTGGTTGCTCACCTACAGTGTTCTGTAATGGCAAAGAGTAATTGCCATTACAGATTTGTTTATGTTATTGTGATCTAATTTTTTTTGTTTGGTTTGTTGAATTGTTTGATTGTGTTATTACAATGTATCCAATCTGTGCACAGTAGCCATGTAGTTTATACAGTATAACAAATTAAAAGACTTCTTCTTGAATTTCCACTGCCTTAATGTTGTAAAATTGTTCTTTTGTCAACCCAGGATACTAGATACCAACTTTTTATGCTACGTCCAACACAACGTGCATCGTGGATTGGCTTTGGAATGGCATATCACCTTCTTCAAGATCATGATACCGCATTGAGGATATTGGAGGAATTTCGTAAAACACAGTTGGTAAGCACAGTATATCTAATAATTATGTTGCCCAAGTTTAGATTGTTGCATGTGTATTCGGGAGTGTGAGAATGGAATAAGATATCAGAGTGATGGCTTGAAGTCAGTTCCATAAGGAAGACCAAACATTCTGAAGTGACGTATGAAACTTATGGTTATCTGGTGCTTTCTGCTAGGTGCATGTGAACTGATACACATCGTTGTATGTAAGGGGGGAAAAAACTGCAGTAATTTAGTGCAAATACTGGGTGCCATTGTACAAAATTTAGTCACTGGATAACCAGGCACCCATGATAGGTGTACCCCTGCTGTAGAGGCAGAATTATTCACTTGCTTTCCTATAAGTAGTATTGTGGAGTTACAGTTGTTATTTTAAGATTACAACTTGTGATCGTAGTAGGGGCATTCAAGGCTTGATTAGCTTTGTTGCTTTTCAGAAGAGCTCTTTCGACTATGAGCATAGTGAACTGTTGCTGTACCAGAATATGGTTATACAAGAGTCAGGAGCACTGAAGGAAGCCCTGGATCACTTAACGCGCTACAGTGATCAGATCTGTGATAAACTTTCCATCAAGGAAACCTTCGGTAAGTTGTATGCCAGCTGCAGGATTTGAGGGTTGTGTGGCAGTGGCAGTTAAGTCTACTGTCATCTGATGTGTGGCAATGTGTAGTCTAGTAGGTGTGTACTAACATTCCAGAGAACTCTGCTGTCTGCTTCATGGGCATGGATGACTTAACCAGAGCATAGAACAGTCATTTAAGTGGGACAGGGGGTGTGGACTTGATCTGAGACCAGACCAGTGGGATGGGTGTAAGGGAATCATACGGCCCATGGCTGTAGAGGTGGGAAGTACAAACAGAGGTAGACGGTAGAATGTAAAGGGAAAAAATTAAAGATATGCATATGAAATAAATAACAGTAAAACAAAAATGAATAAAGTAGATGAATAAAATGTACATAAAAAAAAAATAAGGACACTAAGTAGTAAATAAAGAGCTGTGGAAAATGAAAAGAAGAGTGAACTTAAGGGAGTGGGGAAGCAGTATATGGGATGTTGTATCTCAGAAGGAATTCATGGTTATGTGTGATATTTGACTCTTTGTACTATGTAAGAAAGGGCCAGAACATGACGGTAGGTTTATAATAGCTTTGTAAGTGTATCAAGGCAGTAGTATTCTCTACTGCCATTACTGTATATTTCAATGCACTCACATGTTCAGAAAGCAAAGCTGTAGGAAGTTTGTGAAATGTGATTACCCATGATGCTATTGACTCATGATATCTGGTACTGAAAGCAGAAATTTATGTTTAGCTACTTTTCCTGCCTGAATGGTGGCACAGGAATCCTTGGCAGTTGTTCATTAAACAGTACACACCATACTGTTTATACAGGATTGGAAACTTAGAATTTTAATCTATTGGTACAGAAAAATTGTATGCTTGTAACAAGTTAGGAAATGTATGCATAGCGTAAAAATTCAGACTCGTTTCCTGTGTTACTGCCTCAATCCCATGGTTTTGGAGTAATGACATGACGAAGCATAAAAATGTTTCTTTATGCTCTGATAAGCTTTTAGCAAGTTACACTAGAGGCGCACACAGAAACATGTTAATTGTCACTTAGTGTGAACATTGTTATTTCATGTTTGCCATAACTGCTATGTGCTGACAAAATTTTGCAAAACTTTGCACTTTCAGATTTCATTAAGATCTTAACAGAATTTGGGCTTGTGTGTGCGTGTGTGTGGACAGATGCATGTGATGAATCTAATTGGTGCACTTTTGCAACTTTTTCTTTTGAATATTCATGTGAAATTGACTTCACATTGAACATTTCTCTATTTGAATGTTTTCCTCAGTCATTGTCAATTATGTCAGTGTTAATTTTTTCTTTTGAACAGTCCATTAAAATGGACTTTACATTCAGCATTCCTCTGTTTCAGTGTTTTCCTCAAATAGTGTAAATCATGTCAGTGTTAAGGTATGGTTTGCCACTACTTCATGTTCCTTGGAGTAGACTGAGATTTCTCTGAATTTTAATTGTTAAATTGTTTACTGACTGTACAGCCTGAGGTGCCAGCTTTACCAATACTGATCCTTTTAAATTGCTTATAAAGAGGGGAGTGCATCCTATAGGGGGGTATTATATTAGTATTGAATGGTGGGGTAAGCTTGATACGGTTAGTTTAGTTTTGTGTAAAGTGAAGGTTTTAGTTTTTATTAAGATCTGTATTTTACTATAGTGGTCAATTGTAGGCAAATGGATGAGTATAGTCTGAGCTTGGACCGACTTTTGGGGATCGGTTGGCATCGCATTGTGTTACTGGTATGTGAAATCTAGCTTCCTTCGTTAGTGTGCATGTGGGGTGTGGATGTCCGCATCTGTGTCTCTCTAGGTAGGTCAATTATGATTTCTGTGTGTTGTACACTAAATAGAAGTTCCTGAAAACTTCATGTACTGTGTCTTTGCAAATATATAGATCTTTTTAATTTTGAATGTTCAGTGTGGGTGATTATGATGACTTTTTTCCTATTGTAAAGGAATCTTTTAGGTATACTGGTGATGTGTTTGCAGGCCATTGTATTTGTGCTGTACAGTGAGAGACATACATGAACTAGTTCTTTGAAATTATTTTAGCAGTCCATGAATCAGAAAAGAATGGGAGTTGCTGTTTGAATTCATTGTCCTTCATTCAGTCATTTAAGTGTGGATATTACTGCTTGTTTCAGATATGAATGACAGTACATTCTATTCAAGTAGATAAATTAACAGAGGTTGTATTTTTTGTGTTGGTTATGCTTTGTGCTGTCTTTTGCCCTTCTCATCCATCCATGTGTGGCACTGCTGCCCCTTTGGGTCCTGGCCTTCCTCAAAAGGTGCCTCCATTCTTTTCTATCCCCAGCTTATCTCTCCCTTCCCAGGCATCTTTGAGGTTTTCTCAACGTCAAATTTTTTGTGGGGTGAGGTCCATCTCACGCCCAACCCTCAACTTCGAGGACCAGGATATCCGTTTGCTTCTGGGTCATTGCCTCTGACCTGTCTGTCATGGAAGACCCTGCTAGTAGCTATGCCACTGACATACCTGTCATGATCCTTTGATCATGCAAGCCCCATTAGTACATCAGTGTGGGGCCTTTAAATATTTTGAGTAATTCTGTTGCAGGTAAACTGAACTTGGAGTTAAAGAGGTATAAAGAAGCAGAGGTATATTATAAGGATTTACTTATGAGGAATCCAGAGAACACTACATACTATGCCAAACTACAAGAAGCCCAACAGTTGACTACAGCAAGTGAAAAACTGAATATGTTCTCTGAATTCCAAGAATTGTTTCCAAGAGCACTTGCACCTAGGCGGCTTCCACTTACGTATGCTGTGGGTGAGTTTATATAGGTTTTATTAACCCTTTAAACCCCGAATTAAATCCCATCTGCTATTTGCTGGCATTATTAGGAGCTCACCATTTTCTCCACGTTAGCAGGGTAAGGGTTAAATTATTAACCTTTAGGCTACTAATGTCATATATATATGGAGCACCCATTCTTGATGTTTCTAGATCACACACAACGACGCAGCACAGTCGGTAGGACTCCTCTGGACGAGTGATCAG
>Ga0268261_10002345_pt1 | contig 13527 bp, 12 predicted proteins | sample TergutNc150P1_FD_190353 | JGI IMG/M metagenome (GOLD analysis project Ga0268261, IMG submission 190353) | Nasutitermes corniger P1 segment gut microbial community from laboratory colony in Florida, USA - Nc150 P1 (SPAdes) (version 2) | ecosystem: Host-associated > Arthropoda: Insects >... | reverse complement strand
CCCCCCCCACACACACACACACACACACACACACACACACGCAGATGGTATATTATGTACATTTGATTTTTGGGGCTTTTGTGTGTATGTAAGTTCATTAAATTATTATGAAAGTAAGTGCAACCAAATAACATTTATACCCACTTTGATTTATAAGCTCCAAAACATTGCACATTATATTCTAGAATACAGTTTTACTATGCATTATATGGGTGGTCTGAAAAGTTCTTGCCCTCGACCATAGATGGCAACAATATCGGCAAGATTTTTTTTTTCTTAAGTTGATACATCTGTCATAAGCATCCATGTGAAATTGCAGGTCATTCTATCAAGTAGTTTGTTTTATACAGCTGTCTGAAGCAGGAGTGTTGTCTGTATCCCTTAAAATCGATACAATTGAGTATGGTGCGGTTATAAAATTCTTTGTAAAAGAAGGTTTAACGCCAAATGAAATTCATTCGAAGTTCATAAATGTTTATGGGGACTCTTTTCCTTCGTTTTCAACAATTAAGAAATAGGTTGCCGAGTTTAAACGTGGCCGTACCAGCCTTGAAGATGACCCATGTGAAAGACGTCCAAAAAGTGCAACAACACCAGAAATCGTTGAACAAGTGAACGATATGGTATTGGATGACCGGCGGATGAAAGTGCGTGGAATTTCTGAGACTATAGGCATTTAAAAAAAACACGTAGGGTATATTTTGCATGAAAAATTGGATATGAAAAAGCTTTGCGCAAGATGGGTGCCGCGCTTGCTCACAGCAGATCAAAAATGCACTCGCATGTAAATCTCTGTACAGTGCTTGGAGCATTTTAACAAAAATATAATTGATTTTGTGCGTCAATTTATTACTATGGATGAGACTTGGATTCACCATTACACACCAGAATCCAGACAGCAGTCAAAACAGTGGACAGAAGCTGGTTGTTCAGCGCCAAAGAAGACAAGGTCGGTTCCATCAGCAGGAAAGGTCATGGCATCGGTGTTTTGGGATGCTGAAGGCATTTTGTTTATTGATTATCTTGAAAAGGGTAAAACAATAACCAGGGAATAGTATTCCAATATTTTAACCGGACTAGACGAACAAATTCGTGGGAAAAGATCCAGTTTGCAAAAGAAAAAAATAATCTTTCATCAGGACAATGTACCTGCCCACAAAAGTGTTTTGGCAATGGGAAAATTAAGGGATCTGCACTATGAATTGTTGGAACATTCACCCTATTCCCCAGATTTGGCTGCCTCTGTCTTCTGTCTCTTCCCAAAACTCAAACTCTTCCTTGCTGGTCAGCGTTTTTCTTCAAATCAAGAGGCGATTGCAGCTGTAGAGGGTTGTTTTGCAGATCTTATGAAGAACCATTACAGAGATGGGGTAATGGCACTGGAGCATTTCTGGAATAAATGTATTAGTCTTAAGGGAGATTATATTGAAAAATAAAAATAATTTTGAAATTATAAATTCATTTTTTCATTGTTAGGCCGAGAACTTTTTAGAGCACCCTCATATATCAGTGCATATTGTATCTGTACTTTCATAGGTGTGTGAACATTCGTACCTCCCATATATGTCTCATATGATCTCCTTGTGGAGGGATGTGTGAGGCAGAACATGTTGGGGATAATAAAGTATAATTGTGGCTTTCCAATTCTGTGCAGTTTTTCATCTAAATTAATTTATTTTTGGGTTGGATTTTTTTTTTTTTTTTTTTTTTTTTTTTTTTTTTTTACAATTTTGGAAGTATTTTAAAATTTTCTTTATGTATGAATGCACACTACATTGTCATACAGGGATTCAAAAACATGTGCAACATGTATACTTTATGTTTTTTAAAAATTTGTTATTAAGGTAAATTTGCAACAAAAAAAAAAGCATGTGTTTAATATACTGTGGAACAGTGCACTAACATTTAAAGAAAGAGCATGATGGTGATATTCAAATGTTTGCAATATATGCCTGAATTGTGATGGATGCACTGGCAAGTGTCACTGAATTGTAATATGTACAGCTTTATCATTTTGCCTTGTTTTGTAGGTTGTCGTTTCCCTCAGGACACTCTTCATTCTCAGCCTACACCATGATCTACCTAGCGGTAAGCATCACATGTGTAATGAATGTGGTATGAGTGGATCTACATTTTCCAGATGTTATTATCAGAAACGTAACCTGTTGTTGTATGTAACCATCTTAGAGACACCTTTAACATGTGTGCAGAGCTGGTAACTTACCTGGAGATGACTCTGGGTAAAGTTCTGTTGTTATCAGCAGTGTGGTTTGTTAGTCCATAGTTTGGAAATTAAAAGGCATGACATGCCTTCTTTTAGATTCTAAAAGTCCAAAGACATTACACTTGAAGGCCTTGTTTGCATTTTGCCTCATACTTTTCAACCAAATTTGGAGACTTGGTAGACATGTATCCTTAGTTCACTAAAATAGTGCATGTAGAAGTGTTGAGTGATAGAGCAGTTGAAGGTACTCTCAGTAAATGGCAATTCTGAGAAGGACTTTTACATCAGTACCATTGGTATATTGAGTGAGTGTGAGAAATGAGTTTGAAAGTCAGCATTGTTACAAAGCAGAAGATAAACTCACCATAGGTAGTGATCATACAGCCACTGCATGAAAATAACAAGACAGAACAACGGAGGTGAAACACTGCATGTTCTTCTCCTGACACACATACTCAGAAACCTTTTTGTGGTGAATTCTGGCATAAACAAGAATGTGACAGGACATTCGTCAGTGGAAGTGAGGTTAGTATGTTTTTTGAATAAGTTTGTGGACACTGACGTGTAGCTGCACTTAACACAACAGATGAACAACTTGCTGCAAGTACAACAATGCAGTACAACAGTGGCTCCCCAGATTGCAGTAGGGACAGCATGTGGTTTGACACTACAGTAGATGAACTAAAGGCATTTTGCAATCATGTGCAGAGAAGGATACCCTTTAAGCATATTGGAGTACTCAAAAGTTCATTTTGTTTTTCTGTAATGCCTTGCAAGTGATAAAAATTCCTGTGTAAATTGTTCCATTTTGTAGACAGTGCTGCACTTGATCTTTCAGATCGTCTTGCCATAGTGAGGTACCCCACTGACTGCTTCAACAATAAATTTCAATGTTTACACTCTGATGCAAGACATTGCTATAGATGAAAGTCTAATGAAACTCTACAGAAGGCTGTCATTTATTCAATTCACCCTAACAAAATGAGCCCATTTTGGCATAAATTACAATAAGATTTGTAAATTTAACACTGGATATTGTACAGTTTAGAATATACAGTGGGAAGAAATTGCAGATAAGGCCTAATCCAGAGGTTGCAACTGATATATGGGCAACTGTTATTCATCTCCATCTTTCTTTGGGAAACTGTTAGAAGCAGGCAAAAATATCTTGAGGAAAGTGTAGCTAAACAGAAAAAAATATGCCTGAAGAACTAAAAAAACTAGTGCGATAAAAAGGAGATGGCTGTTTCCATGTACTGTGACAACAAGATGATGGCTGTAAAGTAGCATGACAAAAGAAGCCTTCAATATGGAGGGTAGCTGTGAATATATTGAATAAGCAGTCGCAGACAGTTGACAAGGGGTGATCCTCCAGCTTGGGGGTTGGGTGAGTTGCTAACAACTCCTCACCATAAAAACATATCTTGTTACGAAATGTTCACACAGAAAGCTTCGGACCTGGACTGATACTTTGGTTTGACCTAAGCAACAGAAAAGAGACATGAGATTCAGTACTTCGAATGTTAGGAGCGTATGTAGGGCAGGTCCATTTACAGCAGCAGCCAGGGAAATAGCAAGATGTAAATTTGATTTAGTAGATGTACAGTAGGTTAGGTGGGACAAAGGGGGCATGGTATGAACAGGGGATTATAATTTTTTCTGTGGAAAAGGAAACAAAAATCGTCAATTGGGAACAAGATTTTTTGTACACCACAGAATAGTATCAGCAGTTAACCCTTCAGCATGGGGGCATTTAAATCCCAGTTCATACTGTGATGTGGGAAGGTTTTTCTACAGGGTATTTAAATTTTGAGCTAAATTGTGCAGTAGTTTATTCAAAATAATGTAGTTTTATTCATAGTGGTTGGATTTCGATGAAACTTGAAACATAATATTTAGGAATGTCTAAGCTTTTCGAGTATGCAATAAAATCTTACCTTAAAAATGTAACTTTATGTGGAATGCCTTGAAAACATCTTCAACACATAGGGCAGCTTCACATTTGGGGCACCAAAACACTGTCTCATTCCTTCTACTGTTTTTGTAACACACTACACACCTCTTCGTTGGCCTGGCTTTTTTTTTCTGTCGGTGGTATTCTTTCTGGAAAATGTCTTTTAACAAGTTGTGGCACATTTTTGTCTGTGGAATGATGGCCTTCAAATTTCCTGACACTTTCACTTGCATGTTTGTTAAGTAGTGCGTGTACCAGTTCTACTCTGAATTTAAAATGGTCTATTTTGGTCTGTCCTGAATTTATGCGGCATATTACCATACAATTTAGAACTGCAATATTGAGTATTTCCCTAAACAGTTTTATGTACCATTTAGTCATTTTCTTTCTTTCCAAAAGACAGGGTTGAATGAATTGGTCTTTTAGATCAACAACTCCTCCCATGTTTTTGTTGTAATCTAGAACTGATACACAGTTATCAACAAACTGTTCCCTTTGCCCTACATAATTTGTCATGTCTTCCCACATAAATGTAGCACTCAAAGCACTGGGCATGCTGGATGCAGTAGCAAATTGTACATCGTCACTTTCATTATCACTACATTCTGAACCAATTACCTCGCCTACAGTGAAATCATCCATGCCACTTGAGTCATCATCGTCACTACAGTTCCTTTGATCAGAAGCCGTAAGTTCCTGTAGCAAACTTTGTTCAGTCTCATCCTCAAACATACAATTCCTTCTTGACGCCATCACTGCAGCAGGCTGCTGCTTCAAATGAAAACAAAACGCTAAATCAGCCATGAAGAAACAAACAGTCCATTGATATATGAAGGTGATGTCATACACCATTTCAAAGCTACAGGCCTAATGATAGTGATGACATTGATAACATTCGTTTCATGTTTCATTTCCTAGTTAGAGAGACATATAAAGCTGTCTGTGCAATTAGAGACTGCAAAAAGAAAAGCCAGATTTTGAGAGGAAAAAAAAAAAATGAAACAATTTCTAGGAACTGTCTCCCACACCATAAGATAGCCAGCTCCTTCACGAACATGCACAAAGCAGCCTAATTACATTTTCTCCATATGTTGTCGCGATATAGTCGAATGAGTGAGAGCATGCAGCATGACGAGCACTGCTTGTCACTCCACGACAGGTGATGTTTTCACTATGATGAGCAGTGCTCGTCACTCCACGCTAAAGGGTTAAGAGAGTAGAGTTTGTTAGCAATAGGTCATATGTAGTTCTGAGAGGTCACTGGTATAATATCATTGTTCTGAATGTGCATGCCCCAAGTGAGGAGAAAAGTGATGATTCAAAAGACAGTTTTCTTGAATTACAGCAGGTTAGGAGATTTTAATGCAAAAGTGGAGAGAGAGAATATTTTCAATCTGACAATTGGAAATGAGTGTCTACATCAGGTTAGTAATGATAATGGTGTTAGAATGGTAAAATTTGCCACATAAAAAAATCTAGTTTTTAAGAACATGATATTCCCACACTTAAAAACATTTATAAGTACACCTGGACCTCTCCTGATGGGAAGACTCACAACCAGATTGATCACATATTGAGAGACAGGAGATGGCATTCGAGTATACTTGACGTACGATCTTTTAGGGGAACTGACTGTGATACTGATCTTTATCTGGTGGTTGCAGAAGTTAGGGAAAGATTGGCAGTAAGTAACAAGCAGCACAGAAGTTTGAGGGAGGAAAGATTTAATCTCAGGAAACTAAATGAGCTGGAGGTTAGGAAACAGTGTCAGATTGAAATCTCCAACAGGTTTGCCAAGATGGAGAACTTAAGTTATAGTGAGGACATAAGTAGAGCTTGGGAGAACATTATAGAGAATATAAAAACCTTAGCTTAAGAGAGTCTAGGTCTATATGAATTGAAGCGGCATAAACCATGGTTTGATTAAGAATGTTTAGATTTTTTAGAACAAAGGAAGCAGGCTACAATGCAGTGGTTACAAGATCCAAACCAAAGCACTGTAGATAATGTAGACTCTGTAAGACATGAAGCTAGCAGACATTTCAGAAACAAAAAGGAGGAATATATGAAAGCTAAAATAGATGAACTTGAGACTAACATTAATATCACAAATATCAGGGACTTGTACAGGGACATCACTGACTTTAAGAAGGGTTACCAGCCTAGAACTAATATAGTAAAGGATGAGAAGGGTGATTTTGTTACAGGTTCCCACAGTATTTTGGCTAGGTGGAGGAACCATTTCTCCTAGCTGTTGAATGTACACGCAGTTAATGATGTTAGGCAGACAGAAATGCATGCAGCAGAACCACTAGTGCCTGAGCTAAGTGCCTTTGAGGTTGAGTTGGCCATTGAGAAGCTAAAAAGTCACAAATCACCAGGTATTGATCAAATCCTAGCAGAATTGATGAAGGCAGGGGGTAGAACAATTTGCTGTGAGATCCATAAACTTGTTATTAATTATATTTGGAATAAGGAGGAATTGCCTGAGGAGTGGAAAGAGTTGATCATTGTACCTATCTGTAAGAAGGGCATTAAAACAGACTACATAATTATAGTGGCATATCATGTTTGCCAACTATGTATAAAATTTTATCCAACATCATGCTGTCAAGGATTACTCCATATGCAGATGAAATTATTGGGGATCATCAATGTGGATTTCAATGCAACAGGTCGACTACTGATCATATATTTTGTATTTGTCAAATCCTTGAGAAGAAAAGGGAATACAATGAAGCAGTACATCAGCTGTTTATAGACTTCAAGATAGCTTATCATTCAGTTAGGAGGGAGGAGGTCTTGTATAATTTTCTCATTGAGTTTGGTATCGCCATGAAGCTGGTAAGGCTAATCAAAATGTGTCTGAATGAACTCTGTAACAGAGTCTGGGTAGGCAAGCATGTGTCTGACATGTTTTCTGTTACGAGTGGTTTGGAACAAAGAGATGCTTTATTACTGTCTGAAGGGTATTAAGAAAAATCTCCTTCATTCTCTCTAACATGGTGCCATTCAGTGCATACATCCTATACCAGAAGCTCACTGCACAGAAAATAAAGTATAACCAGTTGGGCTAGTGATGACAGAGGAGTTACTGGATGGACTGGTAATGCCAGAGAATGCAAAATGATGCCATTCAGCAGACGATTCACCCATCAGGCTTCAGCCAGCTTGTTGGCCCTGTTTTCTTGGCATATGCTTCCAAACCATGTGAAAGCCAGCCCATCAAGGCAGTGAAGGGTGTGTTCTGGCAAGAAATTCAAGAGCACTAGCAGATGGGAATGTGAAATGGCCCTCTATGTGCTGCAGTTTTTAAGAATTGTGACATGACAAAGAAGTACTAGGTTAACTGTTGCTGTAAATTTATTGTATTGCTGCAGTGACTTTTAATTGGAATCAAGTGCATGGACATAAACCAACCGTAAGATATAATGAGAAATGGATTGTTAGAATAAATAGATAAGGATCACACCAGTTTTACAGCAGGGGTCCACTGCTTATATTCATGCTTAAAGAACCTTTAACTGTTCAATGCATAGATGTGTGACCACCAGAGAACACCATCTGCTGTCACCATAATTTTTTTTCCCCCTTATTTCCTATTATGCTTCTGTATTTGGCTGCAAGTGAAACATCTCGCAAATGAAACCAACTCACTTGGGTGGACCCTTCACCATTAGATATAAAATGATTAGGAAGTGACTAGCATTGATTGGGAGAAACAAATCAGTGGGGCCAGATGGTGTTACTGGCAAAATTGTAAAACTAAGTTGGGAAGCCGTGATTCCATACCCTGCATGGTTGCTGGACATAACAGTTAACAATGCTACTGTTCCAAATGACAGGAAAAGAGCCACAGTGGTTCCTAATTACAAGAAGGGAGATCTATCCATTGTCACAAACCACAGACCAGTCAGCTTAACCTCAGTGGTGTGCAGACAAATGGAAAACGTCATAGCAGGTTACCTAAGGCAAGTCTGGGATACAAATAAATGGTTATATGAAGGCCAACATGGATTCAGATCGGGATACTCATGTGAAAGCCAAATAGTCACAGTATGCCAGGACATAGCTGATTTCCTAGATGAGGAAGCTGGGATAGATGTGATAATAACTGATTTTTCAAAAGCTGTGATTTTTGTTCCATATGATCGGTTGCTTATGAAAATTGCAACCTCGGGAGTAGATTTGAAGGCAGTCATATGGGTAAAGGAATTTCTTTTTGATCATTTGCAGAGAGTTAGAGTAGGAAGGCAATTATCTGAGGAAGTCAGAGTAATGTCAGGGGTACCACAAGGGGCATATTGGGCCCACTTCTATTCCTCGTGTACGTTATGTAAATGATATTTGGAGGAACTTGGAGTCATCCATTAAACTTTTCACAGATGTCTCTATAATATATAGGAAAATCATGAATGATAGTGACATAGACACGTTGCAGATAGATGTGGACAGATTGGGGGAATGGGCAGCAGAAAATTTGATAAAAATAAATCCAGGTAAAAGTAAAGCTGTAAGCTTCATGAGAGCTCAGGTGAAGGATTCTCTGAATTATATTTTTGGGGACCAAAGAATTCTGGATCAAGTATCTGCGAATATTTAGAAATAATCTTATGCAGAGATTTAAGCTGGGATGATCAGGTTAATTACACAGTACAAAAAGCCTGGAGGGTACTGCATTTCATAATGCGTGTTCTTAAAAAGGTAAATAGTTATACAATAAGTTTAGCCTACATGTCACTAGTGCGTCTCATTCTTGAAAATGGGGCTATGTACTGGGACCCATACAGTGAAGGTCAGATAAATGCTTTAGACCGTGTGCAGAAGAAAGTGGCTAAATTTGCAAATCATATCAGTGATTTGGTCTGGGAAACCTTGGTGCAGCGTAGGAGGATAGCTGGCATTTGTGCCTTGTTCAAAGCATACATCAGAGAACAGGCTTGGCAATCTATATGGAACAGGTTGAAGGACCATGCTACCTGAGCAGGGATTATCATGATTATAAAATTAGGGCCAGGAAACAAAGAACAGACATTGTTAAATACTGTTTTGTAAAGAGGACAAACTGTGGAATCAACTTTGCTTGTAAATCATATTTTTAGAAAGAGGGTTAGGAAAGTAATTTGAAGTGAAAAGTGAAGGGTTTTTGAAGCATGGTGACAAAACGTCCAAAAGTGCAGGGACGTGAAAAATGGAGAGTGAAGTGAAGTGATGATCTTGGGTGAAATGTGTGTATTATTATTGATTTATAGTTACGTAGCTGTACGTGTATGTAGGTTCTGTCCAGTACGTTATCTCATTATTATTTGCTTGTCTTTGTTTTTTTTTTTCCAATTATGTGACTTAGGTTTTTAATATTATTTTTATGTTTGTTTTCTTGTTTCGTGCATTTGTTTTCTATTTCGTGTATTCTGTGCTTTTGTATTGTTTTGTGTTTTTTTTTACTTTTGTATATATCTGTCTCTTTCCTATTTTTTTACAAGTTAACCGACCACTGCCACCAGGTCGAAACCCAATTGCATTAAATAAATATCATTGCAGTAAGTGTAGAGCAATTGACCTCTCATAGTTAAATATTACTTTATAGTGGTTGGTATATAGAAAGAATGGTACAAAAATGGGTTAAGAGAAAAGTGATTTCCATTGGAACATTATATTAATGTGTCTGAGGATTATGTCAGATAAATGGCCTCTCCCCAGTCACCTGTTACATATACCCTCTTAGCTCCAAATTCTCCTTACCACTTTGTTCAAAAACATCCTTACTGTAACCATACATAACTGCTGATAAGGTAAAGGTAAAGTTGACCTTGTGCCTGCCATGAAGGCAGTTGGGGAGTAGAAGTATTGCTGCACTCATTCTTAATGTTGGTGCTGGATGGAGATGAGTAGTCAGCTTTATGCTGTGGCTCCTTTACTCCTGGAGAGAGAGAGCCCCTGGTACCCATTGCACATGAGGATGGGTGGACCCCAGAGCAGAGCTGGTCTGGACACTTTGGAGAAGAGAGAAGTTGTTTTCCTTGCTGGGAATCAAACTGCAGTTCCTGTGTTGTCTGGCCTATGACATAGGTATTACAGTGCCTGCACCACCCTGGCTCCTGGACTGCTAGTATGATATGTATACATTCGTCTGAACAATTTTAGATAGTGGATTGGAAGAGCCTGAATGGGAAAATTCAGTAGGCCTATTCCTTTAACAGTATTTGCAGCTTGGAATACAAATTTTGGTTCATTGTAATTCAGAGTTAGGTCTTCATTTATGTTACAGAAGTTTTAGTAAAGAATTTTGGGAGTAGTTTTGTTTCATACTTCTGTTATATTTAACTGGGGAAGTACCAAAATTGGTTATGCCATATATCAGGAAGTTCAGATTCTGGTTTCACACTGGAGAATTCCAGAGTTGTGGGTTCAGTCACAGTTGATTTTATGTGAGATTCTGTATCGTAACACCATGTTTTTAGTTTCCTGTGCTAATAGTTTCTCCACCATTGTTCTATACTCATCTGTCAGCACCACATGAGGTGTGTGATAGCTCTTGCAAGGGACCACATTATTACATCCTTAATTTTAAGCTTCATCTATGACTTGGTACTGATCACAGAGTGAGGAATTCTAATGCAGAAAATGATCTGGGAGTTGTGGGTGCTGCAAGGCAGGCAGTGTGAACTTGTATTGGACTCACCACAAACACAAGTGTCATGATTTTTGGATTTGTATGTTGCTGTTCTGACTAGTTTTATTCACTCCAGTTAGAACTGCTTATCTCTGATCAGTAGCAGTTGCTTTCATTACAGGTTTGCCACTGTTGCAGATCTACCTGCAGGCACGTTTTGTGTGGGGAGGTTCCAAACTCCTGTGTCACTTCTTGCAGTATGTGTGCTTCATGATGGCGATGGGCACAGCTCTGTCCCGCATCTCTGACTACAAGCACCACTGGAGTGATGTGCTTGTTGGGTCCATACAGGGCTCTCTGGTGGCTGTTCTGGTGGTATGTCATGATTCATAATGGTGACTATGAATGTGTAAATATAGCTAGACAGAACAAGTCTTGCCTCATAAAAATTACTGGTTGACTTATTTGCTTTTATAGGAGCACTGTACTAGTATATAACATATTTTTCTTTTTCCATGGGGGTCACTCATCTGTCAGTACCCTGTGGGCTGCAGTAGGACTGGGTGGACTTGACAGACCATTAAGGATAACCAGTCTGCTTGACATGTTTTAGTAACCTGTTATGGCCTATCAGTAGGGATTTTACTATTGCCTTGGCAACTGTGTTCTTTGAGGGATAATCATGAATGAATACAACATATTCATTCATAGCTGGAACACCAGGTATCTGAAACTGGATTGCAGGACTATTTCATTTGAAGAAAGGTTAATCACAGATGTTTGGACACAACATATTACAGCAGTGTCTGTTTAAAATAATTTTGTATTGTATAAACTAATTTTAAGGAGTTCAGTATTTGAATTATAATTATAATTATAATTATAATCATATATGTAAAACTTCTACGAAATAAGTTGACATATAAAACGCACACATAAAAAAAAATTATTTACTTCCTGAAGATGGCCAAGAATTAAGGCAATGTTGGAGCAATGAATTAAGGCAATGTTGGAGCAATAATTAATAAAAACATTCTTCAATATGTTGGTATTGAATATTGTATATGTAAGACAAAGCATTATTGCAAACTGGTCTGCTCTTTGCATTAGATGCAGTGCGCTACTATGTAGTGGAGTAAAGTGAAAATTCAGAGGATTAAGTATTTTATTATAGTGTAAGTTAATCTTATTTTGTATCTAATATTTCTTCCCTCTTGTCGCATGTTTCAGTTCAATACAAAAAATAAAACAGAGGTTAATGCAAGAATTGTGATGTAGCACCAAGAGGAAGATGTGAAGTGTTTGTTTGAATACACATAAATGTGTTTCATTGTGTATTATCAGACATGATAATATCATGTGTTAGGTTCTCATAGTGTTGGCTGCTCTGATGCCAGTTCTTACTGTTACAGGCTGCTTTTGTGTCGGATCTGTTTTATTCTTGGCAGCCAGGGTCACCAGCTGTAATAGAAAGAGACGGGGATACCCCATCTCAATCAGGAAATGGTGGTGTCAACAGGATCTGCTAATTGTGGCTCCAGGTCCAGGTAATTATGCCACACTGCAGTAACAGAATGGATACAGCATCACCATGAATGAACTCAACCAGTACATTGCTACGATACCCTTTCTTGTATGAGGGTGCTTTGAAAAGTTCTCAGCCTAACAATGAAAAAACGAATTTATAATTTCAAAATTATTTTTATTTTTTAACATAATCTCCCTTAAGACTAATACATTTATTCTGGCGTTGCTCCAGTGCTGTTATCCCGTCCCTGTAGTGATTCTTCGTAAGATCTGCAAAATACCCCTCTACAGCTGCAATAGCCTTTTGATTCGAGGAAAAATGCTGACCAGCGAGGAAGAGTTTGAGTTTTGGGAAGAGATAGAAGGCAGAGGGAGCCAAATCTGGGGAATAGGGTGGATGTTCCAACAATTCGTAGTGCAGATCCCTTAATTTTCCCAGTGCCAAAACACTTTTGTGGGTGGGTGCATTGTCTTGATGAAAGATGATTTTTTTCTTTTGCAAACTGGGTCTTTCCTCATGAATTTTTTTGTCTAGTGTGGTTAAAAGATTGGAATAATATTCCCCGGTTATTGTTTTACCCTTTTCAAGATAATCATTAAACAAAATGCCTTCAGCATCCCAAAACACCGATGCCATGACCTTTCCTGCTGATGGAACCAATGCTTGTCTTCTATGGTGCTGAACACCTGGCTTCTGTCCACTGTTTTGACTGTTGTTTGGATTCTGGTGTGTAATGGTGAATCCAAGTCTCATCCATAGTAATAAATCGATGCACAAAATCAGTTTTATTTTTGTTAAAATGCTCCAGGCATTATTCAGAGATTTTCATGTGAGTGCGTTTTTGATCTGCTGTGAGCAAGCACGGCACCCATCTTCTGCAAAGCTTTTTCATATCCAATTTTTCATGCAAAATATATCCTACATGTTTTTTTGAAATGCCTATAGTCTCAGAAATTTCACGCACTTTCATCCACCGGTCGTCCAATACCATATCGTGCACTTGTTCAATGATTTTGGGTGTTGTTGCACTTTTTGGATGTCCTTCATGTGGATCATCTTGAAGGCTGATATATAATAATAGAGTCCATTGTTCCATTTAGGAGCATAGGTTGTCTATGAGTCCTTTCCACTTCTGTCTATCGGCTGCTAGGAACCTTAATTCATTCCAGCTTCTATTCACTTCCTTGTTAACAGATCTTCTCCAGCTA
>Ga0268261_10002344_pt1 | contig 13530 bp, 5 predicted proteins | sample TergutNc150P1_FD_190353 | JGI IMG/M metagenome (GOLD analysis project Ga0268261, IMG submission 190353) | Nasutitermes corniger P1 segment gut microbial community from laboratory colony in Florida, USA - Nc150 P1 (SPAdes) (version 2) | ecosystem: Host-associated > Arthropoda: Insects > Digestive... | reverse complement strand
ACAGTATTCATTTCAAATAATATAGAAGGAAATATCTAAAAAATTAAATTCATGAGTTTGTAGCAAACAGCATGAATGGACTTATACATATTGGAGACTTATAAATGCATAAATAATTTTAAGTAGTTATCAACCTGGCAGTGTCTTAGTGATGGATGCCAAAAGGTTGTCTGCTTCTTGATTCCCACAACACTTTTAATACATGACAGAATCAATTCCGTAAATTACTTAACATACATGTCATTAAGTACGCATCAAATCCCAGAAGAAATGACAGGAGCAGGAAGTAAAACAGTATATTCTTAGTTCCAAAAATGTATAATTCTATTTGGAATAAGGAAGAATTGCCTCAACAGTGGCTGGAGTCTACTGCTGTGGCAATTGACATGGGTGATAAAACTGAACAAAGCAATTGTATGCAAACATACATACAATTATAACTGTGATAAACTTTTCATGTAGTGATAATAGTGATGTGCCTCAATAATTATCAATGCACATCACTGTTATCACTACATGCAAAGTTTATCCAACATTCTTCTGTCAACCTTAACTACACATGTAGACAAAATTAATGGCAAATCATCAGTGTAGATTCTGATGTAACTGATCCATTCCTGATCAACATCATTCTGCATTTGTTATATACCACAGCAAAAATGGACCACAATGGGCCAGTACCTCAGCTCCTTGTAACACTTCAAGACAGCATCTAATCCAGTTACAAGAGAAGTTTCATACCACATTCTCACTGAGTTTGGTGTAAATATGAGAGTACTTAGGTCTTTCAATGAAACCATCTGTACAGGTGAACATTTATCAAATACTCATAAATTTCTTATTCCACAAGACCTGGAACAAGGAACTGTTACATTCCCACTGATTTTCAACTTTGCTTCAGAATAGGTCATTTGGCTGGGCCATGAACACAAACAAGGACTGGCAGCGAATGGTCCTTGTCAGTTTCTGGTCACTGCTTATGATGTTAATTTACTGGGTGAAAACATACACAGTATAAAGGCAATCAAAAGCTTTATTAGTGTATAAATGTAGCCCAAGATCTTGTGATTTTGATGATGAATACACACACATGGGGAAGATTCTGTAATGGTTAGATGAAGGTAAAGCAATCCCATTACAGGCCTGGACAAGCCCTAAGGGTTCCAGGAGGTTGAGGCTCACAAATTTCAAGACAATCGGCACATGAAGGTGGTAAGGTTGTCAGCCCTACGCACCGGCCACCTTTACCCCCAGGAAACATTCCTGGTACTCATTTCTGTTAGAGGCTGAGTCGACCCCAGAGCTATAGTGCGGCCGGAAGGATTGTCAATGAAAAAATCCAATGACACCATCGGGAATCAAACCCGTGACCTTCCAGCTTGTAGCGCAGTGCCTCAACCAACTGCGCCACCGCGTGCCCCAATGGTTAGATGAAAGCATATTAAATTAATACCTGTCTCAGGCAGGTGAATATATAAATACCTTCACACTCCATTACAGGATTTGTATTTGTATTTTCTGCCACACTTAAATTACAAAATAGATAAAAAGTTCTGGTATGGCTGTTAAAACACAAACTTTCCCTCAAATGCCTAAATATAAGATAAGTATAACATGGCAGATGTAAAGTGGACTTAACCATTTTCTCCACAGTTCTTTCTACTTAATCATACACAAGTGGCTTCAAACACCATTTGATGCTAACCTTCCAAGTCCTTTCCACTACATTATACAACATCATCTCTCAACGTCACCTGATGCGAACTTACGTCCACAGTTGAATATCGACCAATTTATTGAATTGGGTCTCATCACATTACATAAATCTGTGACTGCATACCTGTGGTTGTCTAAGTAATGACATGTGATCCATCCATGGTACACCTGGTAGCCATTTATGCAAGATACAAACATTATTCTCTCATCACATCCAACTCACACCACATTACCATATTCTCTTGATACAATGCTCACGATCCTACAAACAGAATGTTGACCACAGCATGTCTCAGCTGCCTAAACATTAGACAGCATATTTTTATCCACAGAATAACTTGGAACTTTAATCTTCAACAGAGTCCGCTGAAGAAATCTGTGAAACTTACTCAGGAAACCTTGCATCTCCAGCTTATTCTGATTCTTGCTATAAATGTTCAGATAAATACCAACCACAACAATCAGGCCAGACCACAAATATCTGAAACAAAATGAACAATCTGTCACGACTCTAGCTTACATAAAACACTGTCACAATCAATTCACACAATAAAACCAATGGACATGAATAACTTTTAAGACTGTCACACTCCTTTACCTACCAATGAAACAGCAAAGTCAATAATGTCTCCAATGATCTAATTTGGCTAATATTTAAATGCTGTTATCATATTATATTTTATTACACATGTAATACCACACTGTAATACCACACAAAATATTTTTCATTACTGACTAATAATCTGCAATATGTAGTCATCTGGCACCTGTCAAATCCCATGGGTGCTGGATTAACAGAATTTTACCATTTCATTACTCTTTCACTTTCTCTTTGTGAGGATACCCTGAATAAACTCCATCAGAACAGTTCAAATCTTTGTCTTCTGCGTCACAGAACATGCATGTGACACTTTCCTAGAGGTGTAGCAGGAGCCAAATAAATCTACCCTTACAGCCAACTCCACTTTGTTGTAACCCACAACATTCACCTCACCATCACCATCACCATCACACGGTGAAATCCACACTGTCTGACCCAAACAATACTGTCACACTTCAAAATCACAGTTACATTACATATTACCATATTACCAATCCCTACATCCGACCATTGGTGCTGTCCGTGAATATGTTAACCCTTACCATGTTACATATGACACATCATGTCAAAGTGCTGCCCACTGTAGTCTGGGCTTGAAATTTTCAGTGAAAGAAACTTGTTTCTCATCTTTCAACATTTAAGCTAAGTATGTGTAGTGCTTCAAAAATAGAAATTACACTTTGCCACACAAATATACTAACAGAGAAAGTTTATTTATTAAAAAAACCTGCATAATAAAGGTTAATGACCATGTACAGTCTACAACTCACTGGAATGTGAAAGGCTTGGAGAAGAACATGAAGGAGATGATGATGGAGACAGCTTTGCGACACGTAGTGACAGTTGCAGCTGTGAAAGCTCCACAGGTCTTCACAAGCGTCAGAACAATTTGTATCCCTAGGTATCCTGACAGTGAGAAGATCAGTGCGTAACCGTACGTTTCCATCAAATGCTGCAAACCAGATTGTAAAATCAACCACTACAGTGGTTATAAACCACTACTTAGTCTGCTGAATGCACAAAACACACACACACACGCATCTAAATATGAAAATTCAGAAGTAAAAAAAAAAACCTTCATAACTTTTAAAGGCATTATCAAGCCTAAAGCTTAGATTTTCCCATTTCTGCATACCCAGAAAAAAATTCAGTATATTTGTACATATCCATTTACTGAGTATTATTATAAATCAACCACCTGAGAATGATCTATGAAACTGAACAGGGCTGTGGCAAATCTCTCCATTAAAACCACTGACCTACCCAACTTCGCTTAACTTCTGTCAACTGTAGCCTGCAGCAACAAAGTCTTCACATCTCCCAATTAGAAGCATAACAATACTTTAACTGTAAAGTTATGACAATCAGTGCCACACTATAAACATTACCAACTACAGCCAGTTGCTGCAGCACTGCCTCATGTTGGCACAACCCACCATGGAGCAAAATGCTATTCCTCGGCTCAGGTCACCAGTGATGAGCATGATTAGGAAAAGGTACACAAAGCCAATTGAATACGAGTACAGGACAACTTCTGTGTTTGTTGCTTTGTATGCTTTCATTGACTTCTCCTGAACGTTGCCGATTGCTGCATCACAGAGCAGAGCGCTTGAGATCATCAGTACACCTGTAAATGCACAAATTCCTGTATTCATTACCAGAATATGCCTGTAATTTGACAAAGAAATTTGCACAGACTAGACAGTGAGGCAGTATGGCACCTGACTCACATTCAGATGACTGTCACTTTGAAAACATTATACAAAGTTTGAGAACCAATGCATATTCTTAAAATCTGTAAACTGTTGTCTGCATCAGAATGACATCCTGCTTTACAATAAGTTCATGTTTTTATTCAATAAATTACATTAATTAAAATAGGTTTACTCTTATTATAGATTTCAGTTCTCTGTTCTAGTGTGTCATGACTAGTATCACAAGTGCATGGCAAGCAGTGGGAAATTGGAAATCACTGCCTTATAATATACAAGTACAAGAATTCTTGAAAATATCATCTAAAATTAAATCCCAGTTGTGCTGGTGGTTACTACAACATTTAGAAAACAAAAGATCTGAGATGACAAACCTATTGCACTAAAGTTCGGGGACACATTACTGTCAGCAAGAGTGAAGAGTGTGAGTCCCAGACACATGCAGCCTGCTGCTAGAAAATCGAGCTTGCCATAATGTTTCTGCTGTATTACAATGCCCCCCACAAGCACTGGAATGAGTTTGCAGCACTTGAAGATCACCTGTGTGGGGTAATTCAGGTACCCCAGTGATGAGTTGGAGAATCCCATGGTACCAAGTGTCAACAGAGCTAGCAGTAGGTAAGTTTTCAAAGGAATCCTGCACACACAACATAAATGATAAGACTCAGATTATGATGTTTCTACTGCAAGGGTTATACAGAACTGAGTAAGATGAATGAAAGACAACAATGAATGGTGAGTAGAAAAGTTTTTTGAAGCAGACAATTGCAGCCTATTTTAAGGAATTATCTTGGCATTTATAAATTCACACAATGCAGAAAACCACAGAAAACCCCAACCAGGTTAGCTCATAATCCAACCAAGATTCCAGCGGCACACATAGGAGTACTAAGTTCTAACCGAGAGTACTCTCACTATACTGACCTGTTCAACAACTGTAAAGCTGAATGGCTATTGTACACTGCAGTTAATACTCTTGGATTGTAATTCATATTACATTTATTACTATCATAAAATCTGTAACTGACTAGAAGCAGAGTTATGACATTTTGCTATCATAAGATCTCTAAACAGTTTAGAAGCAAAGTGACATTAGACTTTCCACAGACAACTTTTATAAAGTTGAGATGAGTACAGTAGAGCAGAGGCCATAACTGATGAGCATGCAGCACCTGATGTGTGCTGCTCTAGGGCACAGAGTTCCATGTGGCACTGAGTACTGCAGAGTAGAAAGCATCATCAAAAGCCATGCAGCAATAGAGCTATGGGAGGGTTTGTAGATTCTAAGCATGGGTTCAGTGTTCAGCTGGACACTCTGTACTTCAACATCTCATACAGCTTTGAAGGAAAGTGAAGACTACAGAAGTGCTGACAGATAAGGCATATAAATCTAACTACAGTAACTCTTTAGAATACTGTGAGTAGTTAATAACATCTCATTTCTCATATACTGGGATGCAGTTTCACTTCTTGCTGACTGACATTTAATATGTAGGAAGACTTGTAAATTTTTCTCATATTACATATACTTTTATTCTCACAGAACCAAATTAAGAGACAAATTAGGTCACACCAGGTTGGGTTAGGCTGGTTGAATTAGTTAAATTTATGTTCTACTGGAGCTGAAAACTGTAAAGAAAACAAGAATTTCAGAATAAATTTGGTGATAAAGGACATCAATTGGTACATGCTGGAGGTCAAATACACATTCACTATACTGCAGTGTTATCACAAAACTAATAATGTTGGCAGGGTTCCACAAATTCTTCAAAAATCTAAGAGCCACCTCAAAATGCTTGGTGCCTGAAGGATAACATAAACCAAGTTATATAATGAGGACCCACAAACATTAAACACTGCCATACAAAATTCAGTTGCTTGGATGACCTGGTGCCCAGAATTTGTGCATTAATGTTGCTGGTAAGAGTTTCTTAATCAGTGACAGTATCAGTGCAACTTACATTCTTGATATCTTCTTCCCCTTCACTTCAACATACCCAAACAATGAATAGTATGCGAACTGGATCAGTGTTAGGTACCACCCAAATGGCTTGAACCCATCAAGAGTAAAAATCAATTCCTGTTAAGTAAATTGACACTGTTAGACTACAAGATATTTACGTTAGTTTACTGATTTGCTGATTAATACAACACTATAAATGACTTTAGATTCTTCCCTTCACTACATTCACTGGGCCATGTTTCGGTTGGAAACTGAAGCCATAATCTGGTAGTGCCACAATTATATAAAAGAGAAGAACTAAGGTGGAGGTTTGTGATGTCACATAACAATGCTCTCTCTCGAAGGAGCAATCTTTATGATACCAATGTTACCTTGGGTTAGCTGTTTATTTCAGTGTGTTTACTGTCATTAAACCTAGGGCCTTTACTTTTCATTACACTTCCAAAATTTCTGTATTCCCCTTCAATGAGACATCATTGAGGAACCCAGTACACTAAGCACCCATTAATAACATCAATGTAAGTTTGTAACTATCTTTAATATCACAGGGCAACAAAAGATTTCTATGTCTCATATTTTATTTCCTACAAGCGGAAAAACTGTTAAATTCTATACTAATTTACATGTGTGTTACCCCTGTGCATACAGTTTTCTGGAAGGTATGCTGCAGAGAGTTTATGACTCTATCTTTAATATTTTAATGTTTACTTTAATATTTTAATATGCACCGCCTGTTACATGCACCCCGTGATCTCGTGTGCCACACTAATGAACCAAGGGCAAACTCATAAATGACAAAAACAGTCACTCAATGTGGTTGTCACTGAAGGCGAAATTTAACCTCAATCTTGCATCTGTCCCTAAAAGGTGGAATTCGAAACAGCCGTACAAATAATTACCTGCATATATCCATACATCAAGTAGAAGATGAAAACGCCACAGCTGCATATCAATAACTGGGACAGTGGACTTAAATGTCCGATATCGTAAAATAGTATTTTTACTTCAGAATTTATATCTTCGTTCTTATTGATACTCGTGTTCTCAATGGGTATCTTCAGTTCCAGATTATTACGGCTCATTTCTCTAATTTTGCTAATATTCACTTATAGCTGACAAACATCACAATGAATTCCCATCACGAACATTACCGTCACCACTCCCACTTCATTTTCCATTATCTGTCTTTCAAACGTGACGCACCACACCACGTTGACATTTTACATATATATTTTTGTTTGTATCAATGCCCACGGATAGCGATGTGACGTTACTTACTGAACGGGGCAGAGAAAACGAATGAGTATGTTGTCTGGGTCTAGGTTCCGCGGACTCGTCGTTCACGTAAGTCGGGACTGGTTTGCATCTTTCGTTTTTCAGCACTTCGCTCACTAACATACTTCGTTCACAAGTCATTCATCATTCATTAAAGGTACTCTCTTCACGAGTCCGCATTGCCTTTCTTTCACGTATCCCACGAATCCGTCCGGTTCAACAGTTCCCAGCTAATGTATGTAACTCATCATTAAATTTTGATAAAACTTACTTTTTACAGTTTAGGCCTAAAAATAGTTATGAAATTGATATAAAAATAAGTTGTGACAATAAACTGATTAAAGAGACTAAAAATACAAAATTTCTTGGATTAGATATAGATAGTTCTTTGTCATGGAAAACCCATATTGATCAAATGATGTTTAAACTAAGCAGAGCATACTATGCAATTAGGCATATTAAACATTTTATGTCCCAAGATACACTAAGGACAATTTACTTTTCATATTTTCATTCCATCCTGTCATATGGCATAATTTTCTGGGGTAATTCTGCATACAGTTCTAATCTTTTTAAAATTCAAAAAAGGTCTAATTAGAATAATTATGAATGCTAGAAATAGGGATTCTTGTCATCAGTTATTCAAGAATCTAAAAATTTTACCATTAAAATCACAATATATTTTTTTTCCCTTTTATTATATGTTGCTGAAAATAGGGATTTATATGAATCGAATTCAGAAATTCATAATATTAACACTAGATTTAGTTCTGATGTACATTCTCCAACTCCAAACTCAACAACTTTCCAAAAAGGTCCCTTTTATTTTGGAATTAAAGTTTTTAATCACCTTCCTACTAGCATAAAAAAGACATCTCATGACATAAACCAATTTAGATACGTTTTAAAAAGTTTTCTTATCATAAATTCATTTTACTCGGAGGAATATTTTGCTTGGAATTCCAATAAAGATCTTGGCTTAGTGTAATCATTTTAAAAGTAAACATTTAAATATTTTTACATGTAACATAACTCAATACTATTCTATATTACTTTTAATTTGAATTTTTAAGAATTTTTAACTCTTAGGTATATTTATATAAATACACATAAATCTAGATGTAGTGACAAACTTAACTTCCAATAGGTCATTAAATTTTGTATTGTTATTTACCATATAGTATTGTGTAGATGTCTATATATTACAAGATGTGTCGTAAACTGTAATCTGTAATTGACGTGTCCAGTGTTACACATGTGACTGAATGGATGAACAAATAAACCAAACCAAACCAAATCAGTAGTCCTTTGCCTAATTATGTAAAGATTCCACTTCGCTCAGTTTTGTACGCGTTTCTTTGCAACATATCCCTAATTCTTTTGCCTGCTCATGAAGCACTCCATAATTATATGAATTCCTCTTAATATTTCACATTCTTGTTGGAAACAGCAGCAACTAAGAACAACCATTTAAGTTTTCAGGGTTTTATGATGCATGTTGTTCAATTGACATTCATCTGTTAAAGTTTTACCCATTGTAGTATATGTGGTTGTCTCTTCCTTCCTCCCCCAACCACTGTTGGCCTGAGAGGATTTTATAGAGTGTTCAAGAAATATTTATTATGAGAAACCTAGTACCATAAACTATAAAACAAATATGTAAAAATTTTATACAAATAATTCATGAGAGGTTGCCAAAAACTGTGCTGAAATAATATCAAATGGAGGGTGACATTTGGTAAGACCATGAAATAGATGGTATGTGACCGAGAACAGGATGGATGGCTTGGTGTACAAATTACAAAGGACCTGATGCATGAAAAAGTGAACAAACAATGCTTGTAAAAGAAACTAGATATACATTACAGAAGGATGAGGCTTTAACCAGGTGTGCACCCAGAATTTTTCACTGGGGAAGGGTAGGGGGCTGATGCTGAGGCAATATATAATTTATGTTTGATTTTAAAAATTATATTATAAAAATCAATTTGTAAGTATAACGGTAACATAAAACTGTTTGCAACTACATTTATATACGTACAAATATAACTACACGTTCCATGATTCACTCAATTCAAATCACAGGTCTAATCTTGTTTTTTTCTTATTGCAACTGAGACATCCCAGGTGTTTATTTTATTTTTCAAAATTTGAATCTTCTGGTCACGAGCCAATTTCAGTAGCTGATTTTGGCTGAAGGGTAAATCATGTTCATTTAATAACACTGTCTACAAAATCTGTGTTTTTTTAAATTTCGATTTGGGGAGATGCAGCCTGGTAACACCCCCTCCCCCCCACCCGGCCCCTTGGGTGCGCCCCTATCTTTAACTTTTATTGCCCTCTAAGATCACTCTGTGTGTTTACTTGGTAACAATTTAAATGTCCATGCTAAACCAGAAAAATTCAGGCCATCAAAAGACACAATAGGCATTTAAATCTGCCCCTGAAACATTAAAATGTACAAAATCCCAGAGAATTACAAGCATGCTAGGCAAAGAACAAAACTGCAATGGAATATCTCATTCAGTTGCTTGTTTATTTCACTCATAACTGTACATGTCATGATTCATATCCATCCCCAGGTTCAACAACAGAATAAATTAACACAAAAAAAGTAGTTGCCAACTTCACTGACTGACTAGCACAGCACACATGACACTCAATATAGCCAACACATTCTTTGTCAAAGTTTAAAGTCAATGTTACTTAAGTAAAATGTTTCACAGAAAGAAGTCCTCACTGTAGTAAGATAGAACCTATGCACTAACCTTAATATCATGACTGGACCACATCGGTTGCAGCCTGTATCACTTATCACCCACTTGCTACAAAAAGAATCACTGGAGTTTGTACCCCATTGATGCATATGGTTTCATAATACATACCAGAATCTACAATGTCAGATTCAATACCTTTAAGCCAGTCCTATCACATGTAGCCAGAAATTAAGATTTTTGTAATATGTGGTACCAATTACATAAGGAAACTTTTACAACACACAATCTTGGACTGGCTGCCTTACACAGTGGGGTTTTCTTACATTTTTGAAAACTTAATAACCATAATCACATCTGGTTCACTACATATAACTTAATGATTCATCACAATCAATATCTTGACCACATTATTCAATAAATTGTAATAACTTTACAGTATGTTCTTCAGTTGTTCATGCTATTATGATTATGGAAAGTTCAGATGGCCCACTTTGTTTTATTTGTCTCACAACCAAAGAAATAAAGTATAAAATCTCAAATTAGTTTGCACAACAACCATAACATCATCATTAATAGACATGACAGACATTCTTAAACAGAATATAATTGCAGTCAATGTAATATTAGAGAACTTAAATGTACCAACTAGCCTGACCACTTTCATTGACGCATATATGTACATACATACATGCACATGCAATGAAGGGTTCAAATGTATCCAGCATAAATAAGAGTATTTTATTGAAGGCAGACTATACCAAAGTTCCTCAGAAACTATAGGAGTCAGGATCCTTACACACAATGCCTTCCATACACCCTGAAACTATTCCTGTTCCCAGATAGTGGATACATGCAGGGCAAGCTCTACCGATTAGCAGAACTAGGGGGTCACTTAGGGTGTCAACCTCAGAAGGATGGGAGGGGGGACAGGTATTTTGAACAGTAGTTGCTAACATTTCAGACGAGCTTGCTACCTCCATCTTCAAGGTTCAAGTAGTCCCAAGACCATTCACACCCTGAAGATGGAAGCAGCAAGTTCCTCTGAAATGTCAATAACTATTATCAGTCAATATGGCATCAGAGCCCAGAAAATATGAACCTTATTCAAATTCAGTAGGGAGTGCACATCTAAGGGGCCACTTTAAGTGTCAGACATACTTATGTTGGACCTGGGTACATAGAGGCTACATGTCCTATAGGATTTTAAAATGTATTATCAGTTCTCTTAATGAATATTAAAATCAGACTCATTAACTCAAATGTATGCCTTCCTGCATCACTTAGTAGCCTCTCAGCAAGTTCTGAAAGCCAATGAAAACTAAAAGATTCATGGCCCTCACAAAGGTGAGCAGGCAGCAGTGTGCATTATGTGGTACAGGAATGGAATAAAGTGGCAGAAACATTCTGCATTCTTTGAGGGGTATGCTACAGCTCAGGATGTTAGTTGCCACTGTCTCGTTGCAGTGAATGGAGATTGACCCCTGGGCAGTTCATGCCAGATGCATGGGAAACAAAGTGACAGTGGGCAGGCTTTTTCCAAGGATTTCACATTTCTCCTGTAATTTATCATTCCACCACTTCTCCCTAATCTATCATCTGTCATCCAGCAGATGGACAATGGGCCCATAAGAGGCCACAGTTCCAAAAGGTATAGTCTGACCCCTCATTCAGTGTTTTTTTATTAGGCTGGATATTCTATAGAATTTTGCATCAGCATTATAACTGCAATAAAACATACTGGACTAAACAAAAAACTTCTTGGACATGGTCCAATGTCTAGGCAATTAAGATGTAAGATCTAGAGACTACTCCAAAGACAAGCACACTCTATGAGAACAATTAAATAATGCTAGTCAAGTTACTGTAGTATTGTAACAGCATTTCACAAACTTGGCCTCTGCAAATCCCCAACCAGAAAAAGAGCACACATCTCAAAAGAATAAATAAATAGTATAAAAAATGAAAGAAGAGTGGTAAAAGTCAAGATAAGGTCGTCACCAGTCACTTTACTTCTGGGGAAAGAGCCTCTAACACCCATTCAACAGGAAATGGGGTGATCCCCCAGAGTCAGTTCAGATGTTTTGGAGAACAGAAAATCTCTTGCCCCTGCCAGGAATTGAACCACTATTTCTCTGTCGTTCATCCCATATCCTGGTCCCTACATGGACTAAATAACCTAGGTCCCAAAAGGCTGGCATACATGGAAACATGAAAACAAGGAAAGAAATCTGGAAAGAAAAAAGAAAGAAAATAAGAGGCCTAGTGTTAATGTTTATCTACTGGGTCAAAGCAAATATAAATTTCCTCCTTAAATCTCACAATATACATGAAGTGGTGACTATCTTACATTACCTTTATCTTCTTGACGTCACAGTCTTTTTAACATGAAACATCACACAGAGGCAAAAAAAATACATAAGTTTTAATCAAAGTTTTCCAGCTCATGTTCAGTGAATACATAATGGTGTAAACCATAAGAGTATCTGTCACCTGTCACAGAGAAAAAAACTTCAGAAAGGCTTGTGGTGGTATCGGCACATGCAGTGAGCTCTTGTCCACATTCTCCAGCTTCTCCTGGAACTCTGGATCTTGGTCCGCAATACAAGGGTGTCCAATTGATTTCCAGAATAGGCAGCGACAGTTGCGGCACAGCTGGATAATCTCTGCATATTCTTCGCGCAGACCAAATGACCTGAGGACCATGGCATTCTTTTAAAACTGAGTTTGTGTACAGCTGTGTACAACTGTCATATCTGAACCTCAAATTAACTTCTGAACCACTGAAGCAATTTTATGAAACCCAGAGTAAGAGTCTGCCACAAAGTTATAACCTTCATGGCTTAAATGTAAGAACAGCCCTGTCAAGTACTTGTGTCATTTGTTTCCATAATATAAAAGGTTAGAGGCAATCAGGAGGAATGAAAGACAATGGAAGGGACCAGTAAGTATAAAACCAAGTTTGGCAGACTTCTACAAAGTCTACAGAAAGAAAAGTGTACTGTGTATCATAAATAAAAGTAGTGTCCTCACTTGCGCAACTTGTGGTAGATGCCCTGCCAGTCTGTCTGTGGTGGGCAGGACTGCAGTACAAAGCCTATCTGCTGTGGTGTGAAGTGGAAGCGACACAATTCCCTCCATATGCGCTGTTCATCAACAAGACGTTGCATTACACTGTATGCCTTCCCACTATTCTCAAGATCCTTGTGATCTGCGAGACGGAGCAGCACCTCACGAACACATTCTTCAGGCAGGTTCTGCAGCTTTGGGAACACATCATCCCCCGGCTGCAACATACCGGCCGCAGTGACATTTAAAGAAGGAGGTTTTAAAATGTCAAAGCTTTGTTCAAGGTTAGCATTCACCATCTAAAAATTATGTATGACAAGTCTATTAACCCTTTAAACCCCGAATTAAATCCCATCTGCTATTTGCTGGCATTATTAGGAGCTCACCATTTTCTCCATGTTAGCAGGATAAGGGTTAAATTATTAACCTTTAGGCTACTAATGTCATATATATATATATATATGGAGCACCCATTCTTGA
>Ga0268261_10002343_pt1 | contig 13531 bp, 12 predicted proteins | sample TergutNc150P1_FD_190353 | JGI IMG/M metagenome (GOLD analysis project Ga0268261, IMG submission 190353) | Nasutitermes corniger P1 segment gut microbial community from laboratory colony in Florida, USA - Nc150 P1 (SPAdes) (version 2) | ecosystem: Host-associated > Arthropoda: Insects >... | reverse complement strand
TGACATTAGTCGCCTAAGGGTTAATAATTTAACCCTTATCCTGCTAACGTAGAGAAAATGGTGAGCTCCTAATAATGCCAGCAAATAGCAGATGGGATTTAATTCGGCGTCTAAGGGTTAAACAAGAAACTACCATGACAACATTATGTGGTGTCACTGTTATTACAGAAGCACACAACTTACGTACTAGTTTACCTTCATGTCCCCATCCAGGATGGAACGGTCAATAAGTTGGTACTCCTTCCCTGATCGTGGTCTCAGGGTGGTTGTGGCTTGGCGCCCTAACCTGCTGATGAAAATATGTCACCGTTATCACAGGAGATAGAGAATTTTGTGATAGCAGTATTCTGGGCAAGCTTCTAATTTCAATCATTCTTTATTACTGTGCATGTGTGCACTACCTAAAACTACTCCTTTTGAAGTTTCACTAGCATTCTGCATGTTATCTTTCACTGTTCTGATGTGCAGGTATAATTTAATTGATTTTCATTATTTTCAGGCTTTTTTATTAATATTTTACTTTTGCATTGTCTTTCTGTTACTTACCTCTTTCTTATATACTAGACTGGCTGCCTACCATGTATTGAAGGAACCATCAAACCCCACACCTACCTACACAGTGTCTCTTTTATCACTTCCCTGCACACAGCAACTTCATCACATAGCAAGACTGTATTTGCAGGGGTATCCCACAACAGCTGCTGTACTCAGGGAAAAATTATAAAAGACTCTCTGCACCACAATACACAGTAGCACATCCCAGAATACTGCAGCCCTTGATATTCACTGCCATGACAGCTGCATGTATGTAGGATTTTTGTATGTGGAACAATGGTAGACAGGAAATTACTTATACTCTTACAGCGAGAATTAACAGCAGTGTTAAATAAACCACAAGGACAAGCAATTGGGAAATATTCAACAGTATGAGATTATTTTAATAAATTAATTTAAATGCCATATACTCTGAGCTACTCTTTTGTGTCATTAAATGAACTGCAAATAACAACACATTTGCATTTTAGTAACTAAAAAAAAAAAAAAAAAAAAAAAAAAAAAAAAAAAAAAAAGATGGAATTTTAATCCAATGTGTCTGTCCACCATCATAATCCACTGTGGTTGACTGACTAATTCTTAGACAACTAAAATGCGGTGTTTTAACTTCACACATTATTCTGTATTAGGGAGAACATGATGAGAATGACTTAGTTCAAGAACATGATGTGGAATGACTTAGTTCAAGAACATGATGTGGAATGACATTTCAAGCACATGACGTGGAATGACATTTCAAGCACATGATGTGGAATGACATTTCAAGCACATGATGGGGAATGACATTTCAAGCACATGACGTGGAATGACATTTCAAGCACACGATGTGGAATGACATTTCAAGCACATGATGTGGAATGACATTTCACGAACATGATGTGGAATGACATTTCAAGCACATGATGTGGAATGACATTTCAAGCACATGATGTGGAATTACATTTCAAGCACATGATGTGGAATTACATTTCAAGAACCTGATGGGGAATGACATTTCAAGAACATGATGGGGAATGACTTATTTCAAGATGCTGTCCTGGCATATGTTTACACACATTAGGAAAACACAGAACAGAATGTCTGCCACAATGGCCAGCAACCAGACCAACACCCAAACTGAGAGCCCCTATGACATGAGTACAGAGTGTTACTGTTGCACAGACATGTTCACTTCTACCTTGGAGATTTAGGTCGTATGTTGCTCCAAAAAGTTGGAACCTATTTACCAAACTACATGTCACACCACAGAAGACCATAGGCTTTCATGTTAACACAGAGTAGGTTAACTGAAGTGATAACACATTAGTATTCAGGGGGTATCATAGATAGAATCATCGAGAAAGTCAACTGAACCAATACTGTTTGTGACTTGTATGTGGAAGATTGTCAGTTACAATCTGCATCAGGACACTCACTCAGGTCACACATACTTAGTGGATTTCTTCATTCCCTCCACACAAATGCCTCAAATTCGACCATGACTGCTCTTTTCCAAATCCTTTCCAATTCATTATTCACTGATGATCATACCCTTAAATGCCAGATAGTCTGAGCTGCTGACAGTGTTTTTAAATGAACTATAAATAAATAAATAAAGTATATTTAAATATTCACCACCTCATTGATTCTAAGGAAGTTTAAGTGGCTTTCTCTGTCTTTCCAAACAACTGCTAGGATGGTACCATGAAATACAATATGACTGCTTGCCCACATATTGTTTCAAGTTAACCATAAATAGTTGCCCTGTCATCTCAGACGACACTAACCATTTAACCAACCAACGCCATGAGCAGAATCAGCTCAGCTAATCAAGAAATTCTCCACATTTTAAAGAACCCAGAGATTTATTATTGCATTTACAGGAGCCAACCACTGATCTCTATCATGAGCCAGATTAATCCAGTTAAATTTCTTTATGACACATTTTCCCACCAAAATCCTGCATGACATCTTCCCTCCCACACATGCTACATGCACTGCCCAACTCATCCCCTTTGATTTAATCATCCTAATGACTTGACATTAATGAGTGCAATTTATAAATAAATATGTAAAGTGTGAGACAAGAAAGTCTGTTTGGTGGTACATATACCTGAGACTGTCTGGGGTGTCAGATGAGCTGTGAGATGAAAGAGATAATGTCTCAATATAATCTGACATGTCAGATGTCCCACTGCTTGTGCTTCGAGAATCCATGTATGGGACAACAATTGCTCCATCAGCCCCAGGACTTGAAAATCCTGTAAAATGAACATCTCACTCAAAACACAATGTAACTGCTCCAATTCGAGGCTGAAAATACAGTAATCTTTGAGTTATAAATCTGAGATTCCCATGGTCGTAAGTCTTCAGATAATGGTCTTCTGGGATGTGACACCACAGTGTTTGTTAGATACATACTAGAGTAGGAGACTCTTCTACTCTGATGATGGAGGCAGCAGGATCCTTCAAAATCCTGCTGCTCATCTACCAAACTATATGACATCACATACCACAATACAGTAATCTTGATATTCACTGTCATGGGAACCTCAAATTTTGTAAAATATGTTTTGATCTGAATGAATGACTGACAGCAGTACGAAAGCAAGACTTTATAGAGAAAATTAAAAAAACGAGGCTGCAGAAGAGAAGCAGACATGCAGGAAGAGGAAGATGAAGAGAAGGAAGAGCAGAAAAAGGAAAATGAGGAATCAAAGAAATATGATGAACATAAGGATGAACAGGAGAAGAAAAAATAAACTTTTTTGGTCTTATACTGAATCAGTATAAACCAAAAACAAATAGAGATGGCAATATTCAGCACTTTAGACCGACAGTACCAAATCCCACTAGCACTTTTCCGAGATGAAATATGAGGGGCAGATGGTCCAACTCAACCTTGACTTATACAAGTTCACTTGGTGAAATACTGTGAAAAGACAGCAGCTGCCATTACCTTTCGAACTGTCCTTCTTCCCGGGACAAATTGGTACTTCTGCTTCAGCTGATGATGATTTTGCTGGAACCTTAACCTTCTGGAACTGGAAGGTGATTTCCCGGAGAGGATCCACAGATTTGGAACGTCTAGGTAATGAGGCATGTAAACAGCTGGTAAGAGGCATGCCAGCATGATGTCTTGCTTGCAGTGCATGGTAGTGCCTCCTGGTGGACATGGATGTTGTAAGCGGTAACTCAAACTCAGCAAAGTCTGCACCTCTGTGCTTGAGGGAACCAGTTGACACACCTGAATCATTGGAACTTGATGAGTCCCGATTGTTTCCTGATTTGCAAGGGACACTAGATGAGCGCCGGATATGAACACCTGCTGATACTGATGAGCCAGTCACTGGAGGTTGTGGTGTGTCAGCAAGACACTCTCTGACTAACGTCCTCAAGGAACCACTTCCACTGCTTGTGCTTGCTACATCATCTACTACAGCCTCCTCAACTTCTGGCATCACCACAGTTGAGTCTGTCTCAACAGCTTTAACACCAGGACTTTCTTCATGCCTAGCTGGGGCTTCAAATATGTCATTCTGACCAACAATTTCATCAGGCAGTGGGACTGGAGACTTCTGGCCACAATCTGGGTCACTTAGCTTTGTATGTGATGAAGAAATATCCCTTTCTATAACCCTAGACTGTTCTAGATCTTCAAGATTATCTAGGTACCTAGATGAGTCAGCCGAACTTGACCTGCGCCTGCTGGTAACAGCTAGTCTGTGAGTCTCATCTCCAGAATCATGAAACAGTCGTCTCAGGTATGGGCTGTTAGCAGAGTGGTGCATCATCATGGCAGACCCCGGAACTCTAGGGAACTCAGACTCTGATCTTTTCCGACTTCTGTCCACTGCCGGACCAACTGGACATACAAGGCTGGGGATGCTGGCCGACTTCTCTGAAGGAAGACCTGCCCTGTCCATCCGAAGCTTCAGCATGTCTGCCTTGCTAGGTGTGGCATTTGTAATGGGAGACATGGGCAAGTAACCTGGGAAGTTCTTTCCATGAACTGTGGCAGCTTCAGAGGAGGAATTCACATTTTTTGCTGGTTCCATCATCAGATAGTCATCCTGTTCACATGTACTAGCTTCAGCACTTTGCACCAATGCAGCTGCTTCCCCTGAAACATCTGCCTCACTGTCCACTGGTAAGGGTTGCTGTGGAATCTGCTGGGGAGAGTACGAATGACAGGCATGGCCACATTTGTTGCAGAATGTTACTCCATTGGTGACTGTGTATGACACAGCCACCTCTGCCTCAGGTACTTCTGGCACTGGTGGCTCACTGCATTCCGAGGCGTCTTTGCTGATACCAACTCTCTGCAGCAAGTCTTTGGAGTTTTCATAATATTCGAGTGACTGAGCAAAATCAATATTTTCATAGTTGAGGCTGCAAGCAGCATCATCACAAGTCTGTGGAGCCTCTGTGGTAGGTACTGCCACATTTTCAATAGCCTCCACATTGACATAGTTGGATCCATCTGGTTGTGAAGTGCTTTCCAGCTGCTGCCGAGGACAATCCTGCTGATGGGGCTGCTGTTTTGGACAGGAGCACTGCCGCCTACAATTACAGCATTACAGTCACATAAGTAAACACTGACAGTAAGGGGGGGAAAAAAAACAGTTAGGTACAGTGATTACTGACAGTGGAATGAGGAAGGACTGCTGATTCCATGAGTGAAAATCCTGAAACAATTTCATGTGAAAAATGAAATATCCAAATACTGTTTGTGCCTTTGGCATGTACAGTAAAATTCCGTCAACCTGGCATGCATTGGACCAGACAGGTGCCGGAGAGTCAGGCGTTACCTATATTAACCCTTTAAATGCCGAATTAAATCCCATCTGCCATTTGCTGGGATTATTAGGAGCTCACCATATTCTCCACATTAGCAGGATAAAGGTTAATTAAGTTCATACAGGTAATTTTTTGTTACTGCTCCTATACTTGGCATAATTTCTGTTCTTTCAATGTCTGTCACTTAAAAATGTCCTCCATACTTTTACTTTATACCATAAGCAATCATAATTGGTCCTTTTGTTTATTTATATCATAGTTTACAATCCAACACTGTATAAATCCATAACCTCTCTTCGATTGTCACCACTTTCAAGCCTCCCAATTATTTCAAGTTTCTGTGGAATCATTCAAGTTCAATGTTTGTGCTTGCCATCAGTACCCTGTTTATTCATGTGTGAACCGTTTGAAGCCATTATAAAAACTTGAACCAACAGGAGTAACATATTGCTGCACAAAGCATCTAGCATCTAGAGAAAGCCCAAAATTACCCAATAACTGAAAAAAACAGTACACAGTTACTCAACTCTTATACCTAATTCATAACATATGTTACAAACTTGCCATCCTGTACTATGTCCTCCCAATAATTCCAGTAGCATTTTTATTGATTTTGCTGTGTCATTCTGTTAGTATGTGTTTGTAGCCATATGGGATATACTGTTTGCTAGTCTTGTAAGTCTAATATGTGGTGGCAATGAAAATGACAGTTCTTATCACTGTCATCGTCATCGTCGTCGTCGTCGTCGTCGTCGTCGTCATCATCATCATCATCGTCATCAAGTAAGTGGTGGTGGTAAATGAATAAATGAACAGAAGGGAGAAAAGAAAAAGAATAAATAACATTCATATCACATCCTTGTATTTAATGTTTGGGAACACTCAGTTAGGTGTTACACTGTGTTGGTGTTCAACAGTCAAAAGTTTCTCAAGGCAGTGATTATGACAAATCCTGTCTTCTAAAATGTAATGCAGCATAGAAAGGAAGCAGTATACAGATGGTTCAGAGAAATCTGTTGCTTTCATTTCCAAGGCAGTTCATTTACCTTAAAAATTTGCAAGACAAAATGAGAGAACATAAATATTGCTTATTTCTTCATGATTGAGGCAGTAGAGGTTTCAGAAGAACTACCCTGATGGTGGAGGCAACAAGCTCCTCAGAATGTCAGTACACTCTACTACAGCACGTGGCATTACATCCAGAAGACAGCAATCTTCAATTGAAGAACAGATTCATTACGAGTTGTATTTCATATCTGAAAAGCAGCTGCATTCTTCAGTTTGTGGGATAACCAATGAACATTTTTTTTTTTCATGTCAACTTATCTGAACACTGAAAAGTAATTGCCTCTCTGATATGACACAAAATGCTTCAGAGGTCCTTACAGCTCACATAATGGAAAAGCCATCTACAGTTCACTTAAAAAAAATCCACTGGTTATCTCTTTCTGGGTCACTGAACAATAAAGCTTTTACAATGAAGAGTAGAGACTGAATGCTTTGGGCATGTCACCCATTAATGAAACATCAGTTCCCGTAACTAACTCCGAGATATAACTAATAACCTGTTCATTGACAATGTTGACCTTATTTTTAGGCTTTTGTGACATGTGGAAATGAGCTGCATTACTGACGTTTCGGGAGGTTATTCTGCCTCCATCTTCAGGGTCGAAGTTTGTAGCATGAGCATACAATGCCATATAGAGGCTGAAGTGCATTCCCAGGCTAATGGGAGACTGATAAACTACTGCCTACTCTAACAGACTTAATGCACATGAATGAATAGCAAATGACTAATACATTCTTTTGTATGCCTAATATTCAGTGACTGATCTGTCTGTGCATAGGCAGTCTGAATTCTTAAGCTAATGGCATACCACAGGACATGTTAATACACACACACACACTCAATGTCTACAGCTGCCAAAAAAAAAGACCTCTAGAAAAAAGCACTGCTTAATGCATATCAATATTATATGAAATTTAGTATTAACAGGAACAGATGCAGCTACCCATCGGGAACATTCCAAGTTACTGAATTTCAGTATCTTTGATAAAATTTGTTTCTAAACATTTCCCATTTAAATTACAGTGCACTTTATACTACTACAAAACTACATAAAACACACAAGCTATACAGTAACTGCTAAAAAGAGGCATGCAACATACTTTAGCTGCCTCTCACCTATTAGTCTTCTTGGATTTGTCAACAGTGGCATAGATGGCAATCTCCCCACTGGGGTTCATGACAGGCATCTTTCCCTCTCCACTGAGCTTCACCTTGTGAATCGGGACACCCGTATTCTCCATGCCATTCCCACGTCTGCAATAAGGCAACATCATCCAGTTTTCTGCCCAACACATGACCCGCTGGCATGGACATTCTCCTCCTCTAGAGTCCTCAGCCAACTCTACCTTGGCTGGGGGTACTGGCTCTGGCACGACTCCTACTGATTTCTTGGTATATTTCACGACACAACCACATGATTTCCGTACAGTCACTGCTGAAGGAGGGGTGTCATAGTTGCCATATTGTGGGTCACTTACTGATGTTACTAGACACTCTTTCACATTCTTTGGTGTGTCATAATAATCTGTTGTACTTGTCACCATCCTGCTGTGAAGGTCTCCAAGATTTGGGTCTTCTTTGGGTTCCTGCAAACACAGATAATGTTACATACCTAAATGCATTACTTACTCCATCATACTCTTTCTACAGTTTCATAGTAAGATAAAAACTGCTGACAATCTAGGCCTAAATTTAGGGTTTGCAAGTCCGTGCATCATAATACTTTCAACTGAATCAACCAACCAGATGCAGCAATTTCTCAAGTTTATTACTTATCATTCAAATACAGCTCAACATGTTTTGGGTATCCTCATGCCCATCATCAGGAGCTACAACAACTGCAGTAGCAGCCTGTGGTTTACCGTCGGAGCTTGGTGATAGCAGTGGTCGGGCCCTACCACGACCAACAGCACTGCTATCACCAAGATCCGACGGTAAACCAGAGGCTGCTACTGCAGTTGTTGGGCTCCTGATGAAGGGCATGAGGATGCCCGAAACATGTTGAGCTGTATTTAAATGACAAGTAATAAATTTGAGAAATTGCTGCATCTGGTTGGTTGATTCAGTTGAAAATCTAAGCCTAATTTACATGAACTAGTAAATATGTTACTGTAAGCCAACACAATTATCCATGTAATTACAAATATACATGTAACTGGGGGGTATATTACAGAACTACCAGACTATACAGTGTCATATTCCAGAAGGTAGGAATCTTCACTATCACTACTACCCTGAGAATAAAAAACCTCATATCTGGGATTGGCTTTACATACACTGATAAGACAGCCGTGAGTACACTTGCGGTAGATCACAAAACAGTGAGGTAAATTCTGCTTTACACTGTTCATCCAATTATACTGTCAAAAATTCATTTCAAATTGACTGTCCAATTCAACAGAATATGTACTGCTGGACTATCCAAACCATATTTTCTTTGTTGTTTGCCAACCAGTTTTGTAAGTTCTCCAGGTACCTACAGAGTTTTACATTATGACTTTCACTGGGTATTCAAAACAATTAATGACCTTATGTTAGAAATATTAAAGTGTAAGCCCTGGAATATGTGTGGAACAAAGACACATGCCACATAAAAAAGAGAGAGAGAAATGACCTTCTCAGACAGGTAATTATGGCAAACACTACCTTCTGGGAAATGATGCCATGTGGTCTAGTAGAATCTGTTACCTTAATATGTGGTGTATAAGATGTAGACTGTAGGTGCCCCCAAAATCCTACACATCTATACCAGATTACATAGCACCAAATTCTGTAAGACAGTATTCTTTAAACATAATAAGGTTTAAGAATATTACATTGGAGTATGTGTGTTTAAAATGGTGGTATTGTGAGCACTAGTTAAACTTCAAAAAAAGTTTTCATTCTGATCTGATATACACAATGTTATTTTAAAAATTTTCAGACTAAAAATTTTAAGTGCAATTTGAGATTCCTATTGCAGTAAATATGAATATTATTAGCCCTGGGATGTGACACGAAGTATCAAAGTTTCAGTGGAGCTTGCTGCCTTGGTACCTTGCTAGCAGACTACACAATGTTGAATTTGAGTCAAACAGTTCTATTCTCTAGCAATATCACCACTTTATGTTACAAAAAATTTTCTGCAAGCACTTTTATATTGATATATTTATTAACTGCAATTGGGTTGTCACCCGGTGGCAGTACACATTTACACACAAACAATACACAGAACAACACAAATAACAACTGAAGAACACAAATACAAACTAATGTGGAAGACTGCGGGCCGTGCCCCGTCTTTGCGAGTTTTACCCTGGCATTTGCCTTACAACTGAGTAAAAAGCACAGAAAAACCTCAGTCAGGGTAAGAAAAACCTTTAAATACTATTGTTATCATATATTACAGTGGGTGAAATGAACCCAACTGCATATTCTCACAAACTGTCAACAAGTGTACTCATTTTTTAAAGTTGTTTCACACACAACAGGCATGTTTACAACAGTAAACTCACCCTAGGGTTTGAATGGCCAAGCAAAGACTTGGGAACATCATAGTTCTCATAAGGGTTGACATCTGCCTTCTGCTGATGTTGTGCGTGATGGCAGGTACATAAGGAGGCAGGCTGCTGTTGCTGAAGTGCAGGTGGATCAGGTATTGGCAATGGCATTGGAGGTTTCTTGATTTTCTTTTTGCTTGGTGAATCAGATGTGTTGCTGGCTGCAGACAGTTGCAGAGGCTTTGGAGGCCTTGAGGGTGGACAGCAGGAACATCTGCATGCATCTGAGAGATTTACCAGTGGAGGGTGTGTTGGCAGTCCATTGGCAGGATTTGGCTGAATATTTGCTTGTGAAACTGGTGGACTTTTTGGACTCTTTGGTGGAATGGGTGGATGTGAGGGTGGGGGTGTTGCAGTTATTGTACGGGGACGATCATACCAGCAAGACTCACCCCCTCCAGGTGGTGCAGGGGCAGGGGTGACAAACCGTGGGACAGAATACTCCGAGTTTCCACTGCTTCCTCCACTACCATGTGATGATAGGGACATGCGGTCACAACTGGTGTTTGCACGTGGATGGAGATGTTGGGGGTGGTGGACATGGTAGTGGTTTTGACAGGGGATTGGGGGTGCTGTTACATTTGTCATGCTGTCCATTGTCCAGGCAGGGCTAAAGGGGGCTCCTGTAGGAGTGTTTGTATTGGTGACAGTAGATGATCTTGACATGGATGGAGCCCCCAGCTTACTGATACAGCTAGCACAGCGCTCTAAGCTTGAAGGTACTGCACGGCGGTCCATATCTGGTGCCATCATGGACCAGCCAGAGTCCTGCAACACATAGTTCTGTAGCATGAAAAGGATGATATGGATAATAATAGCACCATGGTGATTAAAGCAAGGATGATCACATGAACAGGACATGTAGCAAGTTGGAGACTGAAATATAAGCAATTTTGGTAGGGAAGGGGACACCTGAAAGCTATAGGAATAGTTGAAATGATAATATTAACACGAGTCATAAACTAACTAAAGGGAAAATGATAGTGTAGGATATTAATATGGCTTATAAAACTCTGCAGGAGAAGAAATCATTTACATTCATCAAATTCACAGGATGACAAGACTATACAAAATCAAATATATCTGTGTATTCTTGTTTGATAATTTATGTTTTGGTGATTCTAAAGAAATAAGAAGTAGATGGCGGAAGGAAAAGTGCAACAAGAAAAAGGAAATCAGAGATTCAGTGTCATTCTTTTATGACAAGGAACTGACAGTAAGGTACTATATTTGTTTAAAAAAAAAAAAAAAAACCAATGATGACAATTCACATTAATGTGGGATGGGTGACAGGAATTGAAGATTAAAGTATACAATTACAAGAAGCACAAATCAATAGACATCACAACCAGTAACTTGTCTCTGAAGATTGCAGGCTTCTAGGAAGTGATGCTGTGTGGTCTTGTATAAGTGTACATACATTTCACAGAAATGTGTTGCCAGTATCAGCAACATACATTGAGGCATCAAGTTCATCTGAAATTCTGTAAACTTCCAACCCACTACACCATGGAACATCCTAGAAGACAACAATCCTTGCTGTCACTGCTGTTAAAACCTAAAAAATGGTCTTATTTTTGGAGCAATCCTGCATTATGTATCTTCATGTAAATGAACAGCTGAATTAAATCAAAGAAACCAAAACAGCATAAGTCATTTACGAACAGTGGCTTGATATACAAAATGTCCCATAAGTCTGGAACCACGGGATATGGAAGAGAATGGCTCCACTGGCAATTCCCTGCTCATTTGATATGAAGTCATGGGCCCATGGAATGGCTGGTGCGTCAATCTCATCCTGTTTGATTTTTATATCTTGGGTTACTTATGGACATTGGTCTACACAAAGAAAACTCAGAGTGTAGCACATTTTTTTAAGTGCATCATCAACACACATAACACTATCACCACTGACACCATTTGCCATGTGACTGCTGACTCATTTGCATTTGTGAATCAATCACAGTGGTGGACACACTGACACATTCTATGAATACGAGCCAATTCCATCTGTTTTGCCTATAGTTCCAGATTTATGGCACAACTGTTGAACAAACAATGACACACAAAAACAGAATGTAAAGAGAAACAGGTGTAAGTACAGGTGTTCATACAGATAAGAAGCTGTGAATACTGTTTTGCAAGACATAAAACTTTATAATAAAACACAAAACAGGTTTTCACACTATGTTACAAAACAATGAGAAACTGTAGAATTTATCTTCTCTTTACACTTTCATCTCCTTCTCACTGCTCTTTTATTACTGAATTTCAAGCCCACCAAGCATGGTAACAACTTCACATACTAATTCCATCTTTTCAAGGTCTGACAAGTTTGTGTTTGAATTTTTTTTGGTGGGGAATTACCAGATTATCCACACAACCACCAAACTGGTTTGATCTAGTCTAGTGTCTACCTCTCGGTAGGTCTGGCAAGGAAGATGCTGCCAGTAGCTCTCCTAATGCTACTGGGATTTAAGAACATAAATTGTGTTATTCATCAAAGTTATCAGAAAAATGGAAAATTCATTGAACATACCATGAGAAATGAGTATGATATGGAGACATGATGTATTAACAAACACATAAGAGTAGTTTTGGTTAACAAGATGAATTCTAGGAATATATGTTCCATTATGTAATTGTATGATATAAATCATACCTGATGGTGAAAGTGATCTGGAAGTTCTGTGACAGATGCTGTATCACCACAGCCATAGTTGCTGTCCAAGTCTGCATGGTGGTGCCCAGCTGCAGATTCGGCTGAAGACCAGAATGGTGAACTACTGCCTCGATGAACCCTGTTTTTAAAATGCTATTAAAGTACATTTACCAACAAATGGGAACATTTAGTTAATTAAAATCTTGTATACTTTTTCAATTTCAGCTTCATCCATAAAAACATAATACATTAGAACACAATGGATTGAACAATCAGACTGACTCAATTACCATTTTATTGTGATGGTGTATACATACATCACAGTGGCTCCACGCAGCCACTAAATGGGTTTAATAATGTAGCATTTATTCAGATTTCCAGGTAACAATTCTGTTGTTTTATTGAATGAACAGCAATAAATCATGTGTTGCTCTACAGAATAAAACAAAAATGAAGTTTCATATTAGCTCCTATTAGCTCCACCTTCGAGTTTGTTTGTTTAGGTATTTTTGTATTAGAAAGGCTGGGTTTGATTACATACACATGCATGCTTATACACACCCACCCACACCTTCTTACACAGTAGTCCTGGAACAAAAATTCATGAAGGAATCATTTGTGCATATTTAACTGTAATGTTCTAAACTTGCAATTGGTTAGCACCTGGTTCAAACAGGGGGTTGGATTACTGGCTGTTCTAAAATTTTTTGTCTCTTCCTGAACCCCTGTAATTAATTGCAGTAGAGTACAATGCATCAGCTCTTTATAGACTACAAGAAAGCTTATGATTCAGTTAGGAAAGAGGCCTTGTACAATATTCTCATTGAGTTTGGTATCCCCAAGAAACTGGTAAGGCTAATAAAAATGTGTCTGACTGAAACGTACAGCAGAGTCCGGGTGGGTAAGAATTTGTCTGAGATGTTTCCA
>Ga0268261_10002342_pt1 | contig 13546 bp, 13 predicted proteins | sample TergutNc150P1_FD_190353 | JGI IMG/M metagenome (GOLD analysis project Ga0268261, IMG submission 190353) | Nasutitermes corniger P1 segment gut microbial community from laboratory colony in Florida, USA - Nc150 P1 (SPAdes) (version 2) | ecosystem: Host-associated > Arthropoda: Insects >... | reverse complement strand
CGAATCCACTTCCTCACCCACAATCTCCGAGGACGAAATTGTTCCTCATCAATCAAATTATTGATTTCTTCAGTTAAACATTCGGAGAGTTGCACAAGAACCTTCTTAAGTCGAACAATTTTTGAACAAGAAATATGGCCACGAAAAGAATTCATCCTGTCTGGGTGATGACGCACCTGCTACTGGCGAGGAAACAGTACTTGTGTGTGTAGACACCTACTTGCCTGCTTGTCTGGGAAAGTCGAATACCAGGCTAGCTAGTTGCACTAGTAACTGGTACAAGTAACTATACCAATGTAAACGCGGCTTAAGGCTGATCTTGAATTGTGTGATTTGATGTACCCCACTTGTGTCTTCAATGATCTAAGAACAAATATATTTCTCTAAATAGCATTTCAGATGCAGTTCTATGGATTGGTAACTAGATTAATAGTTCTCTTGAGGATTGGTTTCTCGGCAACTTAACAAATTCCCTGCATTTTATGGAACCCGAAGTTACATTACGGTGTTCACACTATAGGCCGCTTGTCCATATTCGTAGCCAAATACTCCAGTCCACACCTACATCATATTCTTAGGGGTACAAGGTTAATGTAACGTTACTTACACCTTAATCTTACAAGTGGCCCCTTTCAGGTTTCCGAGGTAGGACATTTTATAAATTCCTCTTTACCACATTTGTGCCTATATTACCCTAGATTTGATCATCCAAATAGATGAGGAGTGGAAATCATGAAGCGCCTCACTGTGCTATTTTGGATGCCTGTTTACCTTCAGTATTCTGATTAATGCGCTTGTCAGAAAATCGTTCAGGACTTCCTACGCAAATGCTCTGGGGCTGAGACGCCGCAGACGCACCTCTTCAGCCGAGGTCCGGTCCGGGGACGTTTCGACGGGTACGAATGGGCAAAATGCCATCTGTGAACAGCCCTTACCCATTGTTAGGAACACAATCGGAAACAAGACTATAAGATTTGTCATATCATGTCTGCCTGCATGGAACACCTCAGCTGCTGCTCAATGAACTTTCAATTTTTGATATTTGGGTTTTTTGTTAAATGTCATGAAAATTCAAGTTTCATTAAAATCTGGGCAATTTTAACAGTCTTATGTACACTGAAGATAGAATCTGGCTCAAATCTTCTTACAATGAGAAATGTTTTAAACAAAAGTTGTACAGAAAATCAAGACACATATCTCGTGTTCAATAACTTTCTTCCGAATATCATGACATTTATGAGACAGTGCAGAAAAATAATGTAGAGCCGGACAGGCCACAGATGACAATACGGCACATGCACATTGCATGCTGGATAACTAATGCTACAGACACATGAGCAGAATATGTAATACTTATTGCTTTTCCACTGCGACAACGGTTACACGAACATGCCTCAATGTTATGTTACACATGCACTGCCAGTCTTGCTATATAATAAAGGGGGCAGCCAACACGAATCCAGCAATTCATAGCTGTATACTTGGTTTCGTAATTACATCACATTTATAATAATTTTTATCTATACATAGATGGGTATGTGTTGAGATCTTTGCTCTTCTAGGATGTTAAACAGTGCTAATTGGTAGTTAAGATTTTGGGACAGCCTATCTATTCCACCAGGCAAGGTCAAGCATGCCTGCTTGACCACTGAAGATGGGACCGACAGGTTCTCCCAAAATATTGGTAACTACAAACCGACGCTGCATAACATCCTAAAAGAGTTAAGGTCTCATTTATACCACGATGGATGCCTGAAATCATACACTAGAATGTGTTCTTTACATTGCTTTATACTAGACCTCTTTTGTTTTCAGATAGCCAACACGGTGTATGCATATTTCACCATTCTGAAGCAAATTCATGAATCATACAATATTTGACAGAAAATACGTAAATCTTACACATGTGCTCAGTATTATTCACAAGAACATACAGTGTTGTCCAGATGGTCAGCCACAAATAATTAATTATATTTCACTACTTGTAGCTGCAATATGTTTTCATCTACTACATTATCCATCCTGGGGCCACAAATTTAGTCTGCTTTGTTTCACAATAATTTATGATTTATCCAAAAACATACGTCTGCAGTTCCTGTACAAACTAATAACTCTCAACAAATCAGTTTTGACAGAAATGAACTCTGTTACCAAGAAGACTGTATTTTTGGATGTGCAGACATATAGTACATACACATAGGTAAGATGGAGTTCTGAAAAGCACATCATAAAATTTGTGAGACCACTTAATTTCAGAAATGAAGAAACAAGTTCATACTCTTCAACATAATAACCCTGCCTGTTATGGTATATGTCTCACAGCATGATGGGATTACACACATTCTGGCAGTCAGAGCCTTGGTTCAACCTTGCTGGCCAAACATGTCTATCGTACTGAACTTGCACATCTGTGTTGAAACACTTTATAGAGAAGTGCTCCATTAAAGGCTCAAACACATGAAAATGGAATATATGTAGTTGCAGCCATGAACAAGTTTACTGGTGTTGAATAAGGCATGTAAGAACAAGTAACTGTTTTGGTTTCATTCTCTGGCAACCCTTGTATCAATATTTTTCTGCCCTTGTTTTGACCATACTGGGCCACAGCCTACTCTTACACCTCCTGCAACATTATGCATCATCCCTTTGACTTGCACACACTAAATCCAAATTTTGCAACCATTGTATGTCTCAATCCCAATGTTTCTATGCATCTCAGTATGGCCGGAACACATTCATGCAGCTTTACAATAGTGCATAAAAATTAACCTTTCATAATGAAATGTTACAGGTTGAAATATTAAATGATATCAGCTGAAATATTAGAAGTATGCACACAGTTACCTGTAAAATCAAGTGTGCTATATATGGAGTCATATTTGTATTTGACTGAAGCATACAGTATTAAATAAATGTTCAGCATAACAATCAAATATCTAGATACCTTGTTTTGCACCCTTTAACATGTTTTATGCAAATTTATGTAATATGTCAATGCTGGGAGGGACATCAAACTGAATGGATAAGGTAACAAAATACCTTAAAAGCATGAATGAGAATGTACCTGAGTAGCCAAAATAATACTCACATAACAAAATTCATTACAGGAAATTATGGAAAATTGTGACAGAAAATTATTCAATTAACAGTACGTGTAAAGACAAGTCTCTTGTAGTGAATTTAATAAATTTAATACATTTTCCATTGCCAGCAAATACCTACTTGAAGAACTGCCTTGTAATCTGTAGAAGTCATAAAAAAATTCCAAAAAATTTAAGCCCTAAATAACACAGAATAAATACGAGATAGACATAACATCAAAGTACCAAACGCAAACCTGTGTAGTTACTAGAAAGGTGTTCCTATGCAGAAAAAAGTAATAGTGCCCCTTCACTTGACATTCACATCTTAAACAATGACATAAAGCAGTACTTCAGCCAGCACTAAAAGCTTAGCCCTTAGCTCACTCCCACCCAGTGGAAGATCTGCTTTCATGTGAAAGCACATTATTGCACACATTATTATGTAATTTTTTACACAAATATGCTACTTAACTTTTTGCCTATATACAACATGCCATTCTAACAAGACAACTATTAACAGCTCCAAAAACCACATCCTTCACGCTGTCTTCATTGCCAGCAGTATCAACTTCGTGTCTGCCAGGAGTCTGCAAGACTCATGGCATAAAAGGAGGCTGGCAGCAAACTGCGTTAGTCATTTTGTGCTTGTTCTTTTGTTATGATTGATATGTTTGTTGGTTTATTTGCCTTCATTTAAGTACTCAATGAAATAAGTGAAAAACATAAATATATATAACTCCTGGTGCAGCCCCAACAAAAACTAGTGAAAAGTAAACCATAATGAAAAGAAACCAGACATAATAAATGAACTTGAAAAGGTGTATACATTTATATCTGCCATGGCCAAGAGCACCATGTATACAATTTCTGATTCATTCATTCATTTAGTAGTCTGTCTTACGACAGGTCCAAAGCCTCTTCCAAAGCGAGCTCTCCACATAGAGCGATCCAGACCTTCCTCTTTCAAATGAGAGTATCCTCTCCTTTCCTCAAGGTCATCCAATAGCTTCCTACGTCCTCTTCCTTGTCTTCCTATCACTTCTATCCCCCCTTGTATCTTTCCTTCAGTAACCTGTTGTAGGAGGCAGTTTCAACCAAAATGTGACCAATCCAGTTCGCCTTCCGTTTACGTATTTCATGTAGGATATTCCTCTGCTCCTTGACTCTAAGTAATACATCTTCGTTTCTCACATGATCAGTCCCACTGATCTTTTCCATCCTCCTCCAGCACCACATTTCAAAACTTTCCAGGCGTTTCTGATCTACTGCCCAAAGCATCCAAGTTTCAGCACCATATAAAGCTATGCTCCAAACGTAGCACTTCACTAGCTTCTTCCTCAATACCAAGTCCAATGTGCTACTAAAAAGAGCCCTCTTTTTGTTGAATGCAGCTTTAGCCATAGCAATCCTACACTTAATTTTACAAGTACATCTTCCATCATTTGTTAAAATGCTACCCAAATATTTAAAAGATTCCACATTCTCCAGTTGTTTTTGGTCTATGATAATTTTTACTGGGAATGGTTGTCTTGAAATTCTCATTACTTTTGTTTTTCTTTACATTCATTTCCATTCCAAAGCATCTTCCAATTTCAATTAGTTTATTGATGTCCTGTAGCACCTTTTCTTCCTTAGCCAGTAACACAGGGTCATTTGCATATTTCACAGTGTGAATGATTTGCCCGCCTCTTTTAAAGTCCCCAAACCCTTCAGTAGTAAAGGGGCAGGTCTGGTCGCTTTTCAGGTTTCGACTTTTATGAAGGTATTTTGTCAGGGTGCCACCATGGCCCTCCATACGCCAGAGGTTCCGGCCGTGTTGGCCTGAGGATTGGTGGATTTCAGGAGATGGTGTTGATTGGTAATGGATACGTTTTAATCGTATATGTGAGGCTGGCGTAATGCCGCCGTATAGATTAGTATAATTAAGATGGCGGCTAAAGTTCCGGCCGTCTTGGGCTAAGTATAGGTATGTATAAGGACAACGTATTGGTGGGTAATGGATGTGTTTTAATAATATACGTGCGGTTGACGTCATGCTGCCGTGTAGATTGATAAAGTAAAGATGGCGGCTGTGAGGAGTGCTGCTGTCCGTCGTTATCGCTGGCCTGCCTGCCTCGGACTGACGTGTTCGTACGATGATGTCAACGTTTAGAGCCGCGCATGGAGAGAAAGAGATAGAATATAGTGGCCTGGTATTGGTCGAAGCCCTGGTAGGAGGCGGGTGGGGACGTGTGCCTATTGAGAAACGTGACAGGAAGCATAAATAATAAGTTGTGCAAACACCTATGTTTATTGTACAGAAATGTGACATACATGTTATGAGATTAATACCCTGCAGCCCCCGCTGCCAGCATCTCCGAATATGTCGGCATCGACAATTTGCGTTTCTTAGTTGTGTAATCGGATCCCCAGAATCCTGTCTACCCCAATAGGAAAGGTTGACAAAAAGTTTTTCCTTATTAATTCTGGATATCTTGGAATCCGTAAGTACACCAGCACAGTAGTTGGGCATCTTGACAAAGACATTCTTGGGGTGTGCCCCTAGTTTCAATATTAATCGTACACCCTCGGGTGTTAGGCATTTCTGCGCGTACAAAATACGATACGGCAGACCCTTCATGAGAATATCGACGCTGACAGGTGTGGCGGCTTTGAATAGGGTGTTCATATCAGCCATCTGTAAAGTATAAATAGTAGTAATTAATATTGGATATGTGTGTGTATGTGTGTCTTATTTATTTTTATATCTCTATTCTAACGGCTCGTCGTCAGAGGAGAATGAGATATCACACCCGCAGCGAGTTCTGACTGATATGTCCTGCACAGATTTTAACCACCACTTTGGGCTAGATAGATATCCGTGAGACCGTAATAAAGGCGCTCGACGACATGTAGGAGCTCTTTCATGCGGTTAGAAGTTATATCCCTCATACGCACTGGTACATAGTCCTTCTAACCCCTGGTTACATAATTCTGTATAGAACGATTCAGCTTCGCCAAACATATAGAATCGTCTCTCCAAAAACCTCGACGAGTCCCTACTGCCACTGCCGCCACTCCATTCGAGATGTAGACGGTAACCATAATGCTGATGGACGAGTATGTGTAGACCCCGTCCAGTTACCGACCGGGCAGCCAGTCTGTCCACTATGGAGAGGCGCTGTGCTGAAACTCTGCGACATGGTAACGAGCTAGGATTGCCCCGACATATACTCGCGTGTGTGGTGTCAAACATGCTGGAAGAAAAGACGCTAGATTGCACAAACGCATCTGCCAGCAACTCTAAAGTATGGAGTGTAGTAAAGAGCCGACGGTAGAAAAGAAGACCTTTTTTATAATGCCTACACCAGAATAATGTTTCTAATTTTACTAAAGATATGATAGCTTCAATCTCCGATCCAAATGTCCGCTTCATGTCTACTTCCCATGTCCCCTTACCCAGACAATGATAGTGTAGTTTGTGTGAGAAAGCGTCGAATCGGAAACGTAGGCGGACGCTCGGAAAGTCTGGAGGGAGCAGTCGCCGAGGGGGTACCCTGCGCGAACGGACCGCTATGACATATTGACCATATGAGGTCTCATTTGTCAGTACGAACCGATCGAGCTCGAGAACCAGTTGAAAGAGTGTATTGGATGCGGAAGCGAGTAGGGAGAGAGGTTGGCGGCTGCAGATAGTACAGCTACAGTCATTGGGACGTAGACATCCGGTCATTGGACGTAATCTATTCTGTAACTTTGCGATACACAAGCCGCAATGTATGGTGTCTCTACAGCCGTCGGACTCCGGCCTGTAATATTTCAAGCATAGGAGTTCTGGTAGTGAGGGATAGTCGCGGCGAACAAAGGTCAGACAATTTGCAAAGTGAAACGTTCGTAATTTTGCCAGATAAATTGTACAAAATCGAGATTAGAAGAGGGGTCGCAATTATCAGTGGTATCTATCCCGTAAAAAGCAAATAACATCTTAAAATCGCCGCACGAGATATCGTAGAAGTAGATATCGTCAGCGCCAGAAAATTCGAAGAGAAATCCGTGAATGTGGGAATTGTCCAATGGGTCGGGTGCCTGTCGAAAGATGCGCCGCATGAAAGGGGAGTCCGTCAGAGCTACAAATAACGACGCGCCCGTATATGAGTTGAAAATACCCGCCATGTAGAGCACAAAATTTCCGGCGAGAAAGCAGCATATACCCTGACAGAAGAAGCCGTGATATAGGAGGCGGCATATGTATGTACTGTGCGGAAAACGTACAGGGCGAAATCCGGGAAGCAGAGTGCAATTGCCGGCAGATGCGCGCAAGCGTCTTAGGCGGTCGTAACGGCTAGTGGAGACGGTAAAAGGTTGTTCGTTTACATGCGTGATTACCTGAAATAAAAAAACAGCTTTAATTAGTTTTATTACATACGGTAACGGGTACAAGACATGGCTCTGGAAACCACAAATAAAGAAACAATATAGATATATCGTTAAATTATTTTATTTACATTATGTCTTACACACACGCACAAATACACACACACACATGGCGACGGGTTTTCACTATACATACATGCTAAACCCGTCGCCATATGCCAGGAGAATGGGTTACCCATCATCTGTAGTACCTACGTACTCCATATAAAAGTCATCTACATTGTTCGATTGAAGTAGAACTAATAACCTTTTGAAGGATTCATGACATCTTTGGGGTAATAGAATTATTCTAAATTCATCAATGAAATTATGTTTCAATACCACAAAGATGTCATGAAACCATCTGTCGACAAATACTACTACATAGGGATAACCCTCAATTAACGTGTCGATAGGCTGGTACGTGCCGAGAGATAAGATATGGTTGACTGTCTCTAAAGTCTGTATGGGCTGCCCGACTTTGTAGGTATACGCCAGTGAAGGCTCCATCTGAAAAGGATATAAGAATATCTATTCTATCTCCAAGATGTAAGAATTTGAAGCGGTGTTGATGCCTAGGTATTTAAGGCTTAGTGAAACTGTTTTATCGTTAATGGAACGCACATTGTCATCACTGAATAGAGACCCGTAACGTCGGGGTAAAAAAACTTTCACAAATGTGTGTGTGGGGATTCTGCTTGTAGAGTCATTAATATCGCCTCGCCATATTTTGTCTGGACCTTCTCCGCTCGCTCGATAGGATACGGCGTGTCAATCATCAAAGATGTGATCTTAGTCTGCTGACAAGACGTGATCACCTTAAATTTTGCAGACAGATCCTTCTGAAAAAATGGAAACACCTGTGCAACCTATATATATATATCGTCGATCAGTCCGAAGGAAAACACCGTAATAAAGGAAATGCTTACCTCAAAATATTCTCTCTTTGCAGGAAGTCCTAATCACTCACTCAACTGTCTGTACTGGTACTGCGTTGCAGTACTCTGCAAGGCCTTTTTATAGCCCGACGCTGGCCACTCCCTGAACTAGAGACGGTCACGTGATAACTGTCGGTATGACATAAGTATTGTGAAAATAGAGTTCGAGGAAGCTGTTATCTACATAACCGTATATGGTCACAACTAATTCTTAGTATACGACTTACGTGCAATAAAGACATAAAGAGTTCGTGGAAGATGTTATCTACATAACCGTATAGGGTCACGCCTAACTCTTAGTAAATGAATTACGTGCAATAAAGATACAAGCATCGTGGATATAAATAGAGGGGCGAGGAAGCCGATATCCTCATAACCGCATATGGTCGCGACATCTCTACGTGCTCTTATACAGGTTAGTAATATATATCTTAATCATAGTATAGTGTGTATGTGCGGGTGAAACGTGATCCGATCCGATCATTCGCGCTCTGATTTCAGAGTGAATATGGCGCAAGACGATATTGAGACTCAGAGATTCACGATCGAGGAGGAACAGACCAGACCGTACAGGCGTTTCAATGCTCAGGGAACGCAGCTTACTATGCGTCTCTTACCTCCATCCGAGAGAGAGGAGAATTCGGACCCCATGTCCCATTTCCTAGCCAGTGTGACAGAATTGTTCGAGTACGTGTTACGAGATCTCCAAGATAGCGATATGATCGGAGTTACAATCAGTAACGAAGTTAATGTGAAGGACAGAGCTATAGGGATCAGCTTCAGAAGAAAGGACCAGATAACGGGAACTGTGATCTGATCGGTGTTCGAGAAGGTCGCCCAGTCCAATGCCAGGTTTAATGCTCTAGATACATTAGTGATGACCGTCCATTCTGTAAAGATGCCAATCCGCCATGGCGGTAGCAAAATCGCGTCAAAGGGTAGACCGGTCGAGATCATGGTCAATCTGAAAAATGTATCGTAGAAGTCAAAGCGAAAAATAACTGTCTGGATCACGCTCTAGTCGTAACTAAATCGAAAGTAGACAACGATCAAAACTACAATTCATATCGTCGCGGATATAAGATACGTCCCGTAGTCGAACGTTTACTCGAGACAACATGTATAGACTTGTCGGCCGGTAGGGGAATACCCGCGCTAATGAGATTCCAAGAACATTTCAAAGAGTATAGGATCGTCGTTTTCGGAGGATTGAATTGCAAGGACATATTTCGACGGCCTAGTAGAATCCGAAAAAAGAATTAACCTAGTGTATGACGACGAGAAGAGACATTATCACATGATAAACAATATTACGGGTGCGATGAAGCAAAGTTATGTGTGCAGAGGTTGTAATAAAGGATGTAAACGTGGCGAGACGCATAAGTGTGGAGAGACGTGTAGCGACTGTAAGTCGATTCCTCCGCGTATGTACTCCGAAGAAAGAGTCCCGTGCGAGTCTTGCAACAGAATCTTTAGAAGTCGCGCGTGTTTCGAAAAACATAAGACAAACAAGCTGGAAGGCAAGACAGTCTGCGAAAAGGTGCGAAATTGTGCCGTTTGTAACGTGTGCGTGAAGAGCAAAAATCACGAATGTTTCAAAACGTACTGCGCGCATTCTAATAAGAACGTGGAAATAAATCATCTCTGCTATATGCAGCCTCTAAAGAACGAAGTGCCTAGCGCCGATTATGTATTGTTCGTTTTCTACGATTTTGAGGCCACGTAGGACACGAAAATTAGCGAAACGGCAAAACTGCATGTACCGATCCTCGTCTGCCTTCAGCATTTCTGTACGGCCTGTGAGATGCAAGACGACTATGATCGGGATTGCGCGCGATGCGGTAAGTGACGACATTCGTTCTTCGAAGACCCCGTAGGAGATTTGCTATTGTACCGCTCCCATGGTGTAAGAAGGTCGTCGCGATAGCTCACAATGCCAAAGCCTTCGATTCGCAATTTATATTGAATAGGCTATTTTACTCAAGTGGGCCCCCGAATTGATATTAAACGGTCTAAAGATAGTCAGTATAAAGATCCACCACATACAATTTTTGGATTCATTATCCTACATGCCCATGCCTTTGCGTAAGCTGCCAGAGACATTTCGGTTGGCGGCCTCTAAGTTGTGGTATCTCCATCACTTCAACACGAAGGCAAATCTAGACTATGTAGGGTCGATACGTGACATCGAGTATTACGGTGCTGATGAGATGGGGAGGCGGAGAGGAGGGAATTCATGGCCTCGTATGACGAGCAAAAAGTCGAGGTCTTCGACAACAGGCATGTGTTAGAACAATACTGCCAAGATGACGTCACTGTACTGCGACAAGCGTGTCGTGTATTCAGAAGAGAATTCCTAGAAATAGGAAATATCGAGGTTTTCTCGAGCCACTGACAATCGCGTCTGCTTGTAACAAGGTGTTGCGCAAGAAATTTTTGAAACCCGAGACGATAGGATTTATTCCTCCTGGAGGTTAGAGCGCCAATCGGAGGTATAGCAAGAAAGCGTTGATATGGCTCTTACATATGGAACGAACAGACGAATGCCACATACAGCACGCGAGAAACGGGCGCGAATATAGACCTTCAGAATTGCCACATTATAGCGTGGACGGTTACTGCGCCGAGACGCGAACAATATACGAATTCCTGGGATGTTACTATCACGGCTGCAAGTGTCAGCCGTTCCGTGACGTGAAGACGTTGGCTAGCGGAGAGACGCTGACAGAACGATACGAACAGACGCTGGTGCGGATCGAGCATTTAAAGAGTGCAGGCTATAATGTCAGAGTACAATGGGAATGTGAATTTGAAGGAGCCGACGATCTGCGGACACACCCCATTGTCAGACACGAGCCGATGAACACTCGAGACGCTCTGTATGGGGGCCGCACGGAGGCCATGCGTGTACACTATAAGATCAGAGAAGATGTGGAGTCTGTACAGTACTGCGACATAATGAGTCTCTACCCTTACATATGTAATTATTTCAAGTTCCCCATTGGTGTTCCGATCATTCACGTAGGGGACACGTGCGCAGATATAGAAGCCTTTCTAAAGATGGAATTCTGATGAAATGCAAGATCGTTCCACCCAAGGACCTCTGTCACCCAGTCCTACCGTACAGATTTGACATGAAACTTATTCTGCCTGTGCCGCACATATGTCCTAGAACACAATGCTAAGAGCGAATGTCAACATCTCATAGGTGCCGAGAAATGCCTGGAAGGCACTTGGGTCCTAGATGAGGTGCGATTGGCTGTCGCCAAAGGATATAAAATTTTGGGAATTTTGGAAGTCTACGAATACAGAGTCACGCGTTACGATCCCGAAACTGGTGAAGGCGGACTCTTCGTAGACTACATCGACACTTTTTTAAATTAAAAGCGAAGGCTAGCGGGTACCCGAAATGGGTTCGAAACGCGAGCGACGAGGACGAGGTCCAATACCTCGACCAATTCTATCGAGAAGAATGCATTCGGCTAGACAGACTCCATCAGCTATAACGCTGCAAAACGAGGTCTAGCCAAACTGTCTCAACTCCATGTGGAGAAAATTAACGGAGAGGAGCAACAGGACGCAGACGAAATTAATCTCAGAGCCTGGAGAACTGTACAGATTCCTAGTAACGCCAAGTGTCGAAGTGCAAAACATGGTGTTTGCCAGCAATGACGTGGTGTGGATATCGTGTAAGTATTCCGCCGACGAGCGCGTGCCTTGCTTACATCATTCCAATGAGGTCATAGGCGCTTACGTCACCACTGGAGCGAGGATTCGTCTGTACGGCTTTCTAGACAAGCTGCAAGAAAAGGCCATCTACACGGATACGGACTCTGTGCTATATATACAGCCGAGAAGCGAACCCGATCTAATAGAGAAGGGTGACAATCTGAGTCACATGCAATCCGAATTAAAACCGAAAGAAATAATCGTGGAAGTGGTCTGTGCCGGCCCGAAAAATTACGCGTACAAGACGTATAATTCGGCGACTGGCGAGTGCAAGACCGTTTCTAAAGTGAGAGGGATAACGCTTAATTATAGCGCCTCGCAACTGGTAAATTTTCAAAGATAAAAGACATGATCTTGAGCAAGAAAGACGACGAGACAGTCATCTTGCACACAAAGAATAAGATCAAGCGCAAAAAGAGTGGTGGAGGAGCAAATTTAAAAAGCGAGCCCGAGGACAAGACGTATAGAGTGTCGTTTTTAAAGCGAAGACGACTTAACGATAATACGTCACTTCCTTTCGGGTATATAAGCGGGGGGTGAATGTCAAAATAGAGCATTCACATGGCTGTCGACCTCAAGTTCAAACATCCTTTTACCTGCATCTTGAGTGGTCCGACGGAATAAGGAAAGTCATCATTTATCGTGCGTTTTCTGCAACAGCTCGATTCTCTGTGTACGGAACCGAATTTTACCGGCGGGATCATTTGGTGTTACAGCGAGAAGTCTGCCGTTCCCCGACAAAAGTTGGGCTCTCTACATAAGAATTTTGGCAATGACCACGGTAAACCGAGTCTCATAATTCTCGACGACCTGTTGAACGAGGTGTATTCGAAAGACGTATGTGACCTGTTCACTAAGGGCAGCCATCATAGAAATATCAGCGTTATTCTTCTAACTCAGAACCTGTTTCATCAGGGGCGTTTCTGCCAAGACATATCGCTTAACGTTAAGTATTCCGTCGCCTTCAAGAATGTTAGAGACAAGAGTCACTTTCAATAATTGGCGCGACAAGTGCATCCCGAAGACAGCGATAGTTTATACAAGTCTTCTCTGGATGCTACCGAGAGACCGCACTGTTATCTTATATTAGGTTTCGCGCAAGACACAGACGATCGCTTAAGGTATCGAACCAACGTCTTCCCGGACGAATATCCGCCTATAATCTACGTACCGACGACGACGGGCGATGAAGCGGATAAGATCGAATTACCACACTGTGCAAGTGTAAGAGCGAACTTTTGAAAACTCTAAGCGAGTGCTTTCTAAACTTGTTGCGAGGTAACGTCAAGTTGATACCGTGCCAGAAGAGGAAATTGCGAAAACACAGAGTACACCTATGCAAGCTAGCTGATAGGCGCGTGTCGCTATCTTCCAAGAAGAAGGCCATAGTTCAGCGAGGCTGTT